>ENA-UOUE01000219-UOUE01000219.1-compost-metagenome-genome-assembly--contig:-NODE-219-length-48564-cov-9.071792_pt1 | contig 48564 bp, 24 predicted proteins | sample MGYA00238146_ERZ747223 | MGnify/ENA primary metagenome ERZ747223 (study PRJEB28781, sample SAMN06268865) | compost metagenome | isolation source: single cell | place: USA: California, Emeryville, Joint...
CGCAGCGTACTCTTTAGCAATATTTTTGAATGCAGAATGAGTTAACACTCCATCCCAATCGAGTCTCTCTGCTTCCTTTTTCTCAAGCATACCGTTAATCAGATTTTTTACATCTTCAGAGGTTGTTTCATCAAAAACGATAGGCTGCGTCTCTATTTGTTTTACTAGCTCATAAAGCGCACCGTTCTTCCCATACGTACTCACCGTCCAAGGCAACTTACCAAAAATTGTCTCGTAAAGGACAACCCCAAGAGACCATATGTCACATTTAGATGAGTATTTATCTCCTTTAAGCACCTGAATCGCAGAATAATTTGGAGTTCCCAATCTCGTGTGTTTTGCTTGGGATTCTTCATTCGCTTCCATAATAAATTTCGCGAAACCATAGTCTCCTAGGACTGCTCGGCCATCTTGGATTAGAATATTAGCTGGTTTAATGTCACGATGCATAATCGTTCGTTTATTTCCTTCAGAGTCCTTCAATCCGAGGCTTTTTATTTCCTGAAACGCTAGAGCCACCTCATACACAATCTTTAAAGCTTTCTCGATGCTTAACTTCCCACCTTCCTTTTCGATGAGGTTGGAAAGATTGCCACCATCACAATATTCTGTAATGATGTACAAATTCCCAGAGGCTGACTCCACTGCTCCTATGAATTGGAGGATATACTTCCCTTTTATATCCTCCATAACTTTAACTTCTCTGAGGATAAGCTTTTTGTTTTCTTGATAATCCTCTCTGTCAATCAATTTAATCGCAACGAGATTTTTTGGGTTATCATGCTCGTATCCCTGATAGACAGTGCCATAACTGCCTCCTCCGAGAGGCTTTTTATCCAATCGGTAAGTATATTTACCGACCTTTTTGGCCTTTGGGGTGAGATTAGCGGGTTCCATTTTTATTCACTGCAATATTAAAAATTGACTGATTAAGAGTCTTTGCCACCTCACTCTTAATTTTATAAACTCTAGGCTCATAGAAGACAATTCATCATCTGTGTTTTATGTTAATCACCTGTAAAATACAACAATTTTCGAATCGAAAAGACAAGATTAGTGGTTATCTCGTTCAATATGCATATCTGAAGTAATCAACGCACTAAACATCTCATGCAAAACTATTTTCCAGATGATATATGTAGAAATTATTATGGAATTAAAAGGATTTCAGAGGGAGTATATATATATCTATGGGTCCATTTGATATTTGTTGCGGTAACTTACCAAAAATCGTTTCGAAGAGGACAACCCAAGAGACTAGATGTCACAATTTAATGTATATTTTTCTTCAGTCAAGAGCGGAGGAGACATATAATTCAGGGTTCCGAGGATAGTATGCTTTCTTTCGACAGTTTTCTCTTCTTCAATGATAAAGTTCGCCAAACCTTAGTCTCCTAAGACTGCTCGGCCATCTTAAATGAGAAAATTAGTTGGCTTGATGTCACGATGTATGATTATGTGCTTATGCCCTCGCGACGTAATTTAGTTCACGAATGCACTTTCCTTTTATCCTTTGCATAACACATGTTCCGTTCGCTCCTTCTCTCGAGGAAGTAAGCGACAATCTATCTCAGGTTTTTCCTCTCTGTTTTTTCACTCGAAAATCTTTATGTTTCATCCTAAAATCGGTTTTATTTTCCAAAATAAATTCGCATCAATAAATCAAACCAAGAATAAGGAATGAATCTTACTCAAGTGAAAGCAAGACAATTCCAAGCAGGAAGCCGTCCTCAAAGTGCTGGAATTACAACTGCAGAAATTCGAAATTTTAAGTCCATCGTTCACACCCAACACAGAAACGAATTCCCAAACAAATACAACATGAGAAATTTTTACCCTCAAGACCTTGAAGGCGTCATCACTCAGTTAATCACAGACAAACACGGTACAGAACCGAGAACTAAGGCAAAAAGACGCCTTATGGAGCATATGAAAGGCGAACTCGAGAAGAACTCTGAGCCTCGACCATTTTATTATGCAGATAGGAATGAAATAATCAGCATGAACGAGTTTTTTAAAGCTTATAAATACTCTGAAATTCAGCGCATAAACACTGAAAAGCAGCTGCTTCGAGAGCGTCTTGAAAACAATCGAAAGAAAATCGATGAGGTGTGCAAATCCCCTCCAAGATCTCAGTCGAGTTCTCCAAAGCAGAAAAGATCTCCCATGAGTTCACCGCAACAGTCTCTCAATAGCACATCTGAAAATTTTTTCAAATTGAAAAAATCTCGTCCAACGTCCTCAAATCAGAATCCCTCTCAGCTGACCCAAGAGACCACCTTAATGCAGGAAAGTGAAGAGCTCATGAGAGTGTCAGGCAATTTATTGAAAATCTCCCCCACACGTGTTAGTTCCCTGCGAACTAGCGACCAAACGGTTAAATTACAGATCACTGAGGGAGTTGATCTGATGCCCAACACACTTAAAGAACTTGATCCTCAACAGAAACACTTTGCGCTCTCGGAATCTAATGTAGCTCATCAGCAAAAGGCTGTTAGAACGCAAAATCCGCTCGGAGACTCTGAAGATGGTCTCAATTTTCAAAATGCTGTCATCAGGACAGTCAGGCCCAGAAGTGCATCGACTATGCCGCGTTCGAGCTCGCAGAAAGTGTTGAATACGCAGCCTAAGTTCACGACAAAAGAAATTTATCGCCACTTAGCGTTCGTAACTGTCATGCCGAGAAAATTAAAGAAGAACCTTAGTGCAGGCCAAATCGAGCAACATTACGTTGGAATCTTCCGTAACCCAATGGCTTTGGAGAAATCCATCGATCGAAAAAGCCGGATGAATAGCCAGTCACATATGGCTGATTCTCAAGCCGATTTGATTTCTGAGAGTCTTGTTCCTCATTATATGAAGAGCACAAGATCCTCAAGGCCTCTCCCGAGGAGAAGCCCAGATACCAGCGCTATCAGGCCCACCAGCAGCGGCAATATAAAAGGGCTATTGGTGAGCCCTACAAATCGAAGCGTTATACAGACAACTTCTAAGCAAGAGGATGAGCAATATACGAAGTTGGTAAAAAAGAATATCGATGCGAATGTGAAGCATATCGATCTCCTATTGAAGCAGGGGAAGAATATGAGAAGGCCTATAGGTGAAACGGGTCGATCTCAGTCGTCAGATCGGCAAAGGGAAGGCGTGAAGAAATTTAATAGTGAGCTGACGAATCGAATTCCGTTAAGGAAAGACGTTGAGAAGAAATACAATATTCATACTATCGTGCACAGGTATCGAGATTTATCGAACAGAATGAAACAGATGAAGTCCGTTCTCGGGGACAAAACACAGAATAGCACGACTCAGATAGCTTATGACAATTTTAAGTACGTTGATTATTATCATCGTTAGGTTAGCTTAGTGCTTCTCTCGATTTAGTAGAATTTATTCCAAGATTTCTTTATCCAGTTAGTGACGTTTGTCAATAATGGTTCAATTCGAAGTAGTTGACTTGTATTCAAATGCATCCTATTTAATTTCAATTAGTCGATCTCGATTCGAGTTAATTTACAGCGCGTTTTTGTAGTATGTTGTAGCAATCCTAAAGACGGTCTCAGATGTATTGCCAGATTAAGGTTTTTACCAAGAACGGAAACTTGTCTTGATAATTTGGTAGTTAATTTCCGGCTACAACCAATCGAAAACAATCCATTGAAGGTGCCATGGATGTGATAGCTAAAATTCATAAATTTAGTGCTGCACCTAGAAATTGTACAAAAAGCTTCAGATTGCAAGGTCAAGAACTTAGTAGTTATCAAAAAGGAAAATGAGTCGCTAAAGCTAAAGTACATTTAATGTTTGATATTTCTATAGGATTTTTCATAATCGATCCAATCTAAGTGTAGTTCCCTCTGATCTACTCTGAGTTCTTTCAGAGTTGGAGTTATTTTGGTTATTTTTCTCTACTTTTCGTGGTATCCAAAGAAGTTTAAAGTGCAAAAGCATCTCAGCAGAATTTAGATAGATTTTCTAATCTGATATCTTTTTAGTTCCTTCCTCTCCAGAAGAGCGTCATTAACTCTTTTTTATCGTCCTACATCGTTCTTACGAGCTTAGAAGCTTGACTTGCTGAATTTACGTTTCTTTAAAATTACTTTAATTAGTATTTGAAAGTCTTTCCGAAGGTATTTTTCTTAAATTTCGAAGCCAAAATTAAAAAATTCAAATTCCAGAATCAAATTCAATTCATAAAGGTAATTTTAGAGCGTTATGGCGTCCAAACTCCACTCAAAATACAAGAAGCAACCCAATAAATGGTAAACAGTATGACAACAATGGAGTATCATAGAATGAGAGTCTTAACGAATGATCGTGAGCGATTTTTTGATAACATTCCTACCTTTCAAAAATAAAGATGAATAAAAATTTAACTAATAACCAAAAACATGTGTAATATTTGAAGCTGGAGCTCTAAAACTATCAATTCAAAGTCTCACTAATATGTGAACTAATAATTATATTCTCTTTCTTTTTCGTCGCAACGCAGAGACCATTACTCCAATCATCCTTCTTTGCGAACGACTCAGATGAGCAGTTAGTACTTACACTAGCTAGCTTAACTAGAGGCAGCTTGCAAGAGATTTGCGGACTGTTTTCATTCTCTTCTCCGAGATCCTCTTCTTCAGCTGTGGAGTACCTCGAGAGCAAAACTGGCGCGAATTCAATTCTATCTTGATCTTCACGCTCCAATTGCTTCTGTCTCAGAATCATTTCTCTGAGAGCATTTATTCCAACGACGTCTTCTTCAGAAACGTCGAGATTTGGTCCTTCTTTTTTAACTTTTTTAGAAACTAATGGTTCTAACTCCTCAGGCTCGACGAGACCGCGAGGCTTGAGTTTAAAAATGAGATCGAGCTTCTGATCAACTGACAGCGATGCTGACTTTTCGGCACGTGCGCTGATTCGAGAGCTCACTCTCTGTGGAACTTTTTTTGTCTCTTGTGCCTTCCTTGTCTGAGATCTTCGGGTCATTGGCTTAGTTTCTTTGGTGTTTGAAACTTTTGGAGCCGCTTCAGCAACGGAATTCGTTGTGTCAGTTGATTTAGGAGTAGACTGGTTTAGTAATACTGCTTGTTGCATTAACATATTAGAAAGTAGTTGAGATTGAAATAAGTTGGAAGCATCTGGAAGGAAAAAAGGTTGTTGCATCCGTGGTGATAAGATACTATGGGTTGACAGGGCGGGATTTAGCAAAAAGGAATTGGCTGCTAATAGATTAGCTTGGCTTGAGAGTAGAATCTGAGAGAGTTTGGATTCCAAACTTCCATCAGTAGGTTGGCAAGCTGGAAATTCGGGTTTTTTTTCCACGTTAATTGGCTTTGGCTTGTAAAGTTTTGGGAATGAGCTTTCCATTTTTCTAACCCGTTAAATTGAATATAGATTATAAATTGTTAGGAATATTTTTGAATCGGATCTGATTCTCATTCCCAAATAGGTATTTCATTCTATTTCAGCATTAATTGAATATACTGAAAAAGAGTTAGGAAATTAATCGTACGGAAAATTTATTTATTTTTTAATCGCTTTTATTCGAATCCCATTTATTCGAGATTATCCCATACAGCGCTATGCAGTTAACGCCCGGTCGATAGGGTCAACGTCAGAAAATAGCTATTTCCCTCTCGTCTCCTAAAGCAAGACCCATGTTTAACTTCAAAGTCTTCTATGGAAGATTCTAGAGAGCTTTTAACTAACAAGAGACAATTTGATAGCACTTGGACCGAGGAAAATGAAAATATGGCTACTTCGCATATTAAACTCAAAAACCTTTCCATTTAAGCTTTTTCAAGCCTTAGTCGAGGAGGAAAGCAAAGCATAGATGAAAAACCCTGGGAAGCAGAATTGGCCAATGAATGGTCAAAATCCTCGATTCTGTTGGTATTGTTGAGTAATAACAGGCTTTTCTCTCAGATACTGTCTTCAGTGCAGCGGCAAGAAGGCTCATCTGGTAAATACCTTTGCTTGAGGCTGCATGAAGCGTTTTCTGGTGAGTTCAAGAGCAGGTACATTCTAATATTTAAAAATGAATAAAATTTTAAATGGACAAATCTGGGTTGATTCTCTCATCAGAACGCGAATGAATGGCGTATTTCGGTCAAGCCAACTCGCACTAGTGGTTATTAGGCTCTCTAGATCGATTGGCTCGAGAGCTATAAATTTCCTAATTATTAGAGCCGCTCTTTTCTCTACGAATTAAGCCAGTTAATTGACCGGTAATCTGATTTAAATGGCCTCTTCTGAGATCTTAAAATAAGTTTTATCCAACAAGAACCTTTGGGCATTTAGCCACTGGTCTATTTTTCAGACCAGATTTCAAGCATAAGACGAAGACCAGATCCTATAGGCTTGATTTACTAGCTCCCGTTCCTAATGACGGCTCAGAGCCGTATGAAATAATTTGATTTAACTGGTTTATCCGTAGGTGTACTGAACATCCAATAATTCATCTGATAAGGACACTTTTGCATGGAAATAGCTCGATCCTCCAGAGAAATTGTAGCTTCTCCTACTGTTGGTATAAAGCCTCTGGATTTCGGAATTCCGAGTCAAAATCTGGCATTTGATGATAAGGTTGAGATTGAAATGAAAGATTAAACTACTTCAACCTAAGCCATGGTGACCAAAGAGATTGTTTTGACAGAGAGGCGAGTTTAGTTAAGAAAATTGATCTTAATTTATCTGGAAACATGAAAAGAGAATATAAACCACGATTACCCAACACTAAGTTCTGTTTATTAGTATTTCGATCGTTGATGGGAAATCGTCAATCAAACAAGATTATAAATTATCAAAACAAATTCGAGAGCTGAAATGAGCACAATCCTCTAAGCTATTGAGGAAACATAATTACTTTGACCAAGAAGTTCGATCAATTCTTCACAACCGCCGTTGACTCACTATTTTCCATTTTTGCATTTATTTCCATTCCTCTGCCTGAGATTCCTTATTCATTCACTAGTTCTCTCATTATGAAAGCATGATTCTACGGTGTTTAACAAATATGAAGTATCTACTTCAGCTCGCTTTCATTATTCATTAAGTAATCATTCAAATATAAAGTTTTCTCCCTTTTCCCATCATGGTATGCACAGGACAGGAATATATATGATTAGTCAATCCACTCAAATTCTGAGCTTACATGGAGTAGATTTTCTAACGATTTATTTCCCGATGACCTTTAGAAAATTTTCAAATAGCTCTCCATGCAAAATTCCTTATATAGAAGCCTCTCGATATCAAGTCGTCAAATGTAAATTATAAAAAAGCAACAATAATATCAAAGTATATCGGCTGTATTAGATAAATATGCATATCCTATTTACGATCGCTTATTGCAAAATACACCTCAATGAAGCTACTAATAAAGTCACGCGTTCTGCTAAGAAGCAGAAAATATTATTCATTCAAATTACGGCTTATAAGAGAGCTCAGACACAGCATAATCTGCTGCAACGATTGAGCATACATCAACTCCAGCTTCGGAAGATCAGAACGAAGAAGTTCTATTCTTTTCTTGCACTCCTCTACCGAAATTTGTGGCTTGGCGCTCTCTTGCCCTTCTTCCTGTTTTATTTGTATTAATGGTAGTCCTGATTGCCTGAAATACTGATTGAACATCAAAGCATTCAAGACCTGCTGTTGAATTTGACCATTTTCTTCCAACTTGACCTGCTCTTTTGCGGATTTTTGAGTTTCCTCCTCAAACGCTTCAGCCTTTATCTGTAGGTCGCTTTCAGGTAATTCTTCTTTGACCTCTCCTCTTTGAAAAGAAGACATTTCCAACTCAAATTGGTCTTCTAATTTGCGCATACTGTTATTCAACTCAGAGAGCTCCTGCTGCTCTTGCTCCTTTAATAAAGCTTCTGAGTCCATGCTTGTTTTTGAGGGCATCATCATATCCTCATAGGATCTATCAGATGCTTTTTGGAGGCAAATAGAGTTCTTATTCTCGTTCTTTTGGGAATCAAATAAATTTTTATCACCTGGACCAAAGCCCTTACGTCTGTATTCGTTCATTATTTGCATGAGTTGATTGACTTTTTTCGTGACGATTTTACGCTTGTATTGCCAATTTTTAAGCCCGCTTTCTTCCGCTTCAGGCAGTCTTTCTCCTCTTCTGCTGGTTAGGAGGTGTTTAAACCTCTGGTTAAATCTATTCTTGATCATCACTTGTGATCTTTGAGGAAAATACTTCGCGATTTGACTCCATTTACTTCCAAACTCATGAAACGCTTGCAACAACTTCTGATCTTCTTCCAACGTCCAAGGCTGAGAGACGATACCTGGATGAAGCTTATTCATGTATCTCTCTCTAATCTGCTTCCCTGATCGCATTCCTCCAACGCATTTGGCTATCTTCTTCCAATCACACCCATATGTTTCTACTCATTGTAGAATGACTTGGTCCTCTTCTTCACTCCATGGGCAATAATTTCTAGAAGTGCGTCTAATCAGCCCATTTTCCTTGGAAATCTTCTTTGAGCTCGAGAATAACTGATTTTTCATGCGAGTTTTGTCGGGATCTATGCTAGCCTTTCCGGTGGCTTCTTTCTCAGAAGTCGCACATTCTCCTCTCATTTCTTGGCTGACAGAAAAATTTGAGAATTTTTGAGGGGTCTCATCTGCGGTTTTTGCGTTACTGGCAAGAATTGTGTGAATGAAGGCAGCATTTTCTATAAAATTTGCAGATCTTTCTAGATTATTGTCTTTGGCGTGAAAGTTTGAAGCCAAACGATCGATTGTATAGACAGGCTTATTACTAAGCATGTAGTCGCGGTGAGGAGTATTTAAATTTTGAGTTTGCTCAGAGAACCCATAATTTTTGAATATATTCTTAGAAGCAGTACTTGTCATTAATCAGAATATAGTTTGTATAATTATCAAAAACCCAGAATTCAAAATGGGTTCATGTTTATTTTATTTTTGAGATTCGTTTTTTTAAGTTTTATTAAGTCGTTGATCTGATGATTTAAAAACAAATAGAGGAGAAACATTGACGCTTATAACCTCATGCTGTCGCTTGGTTCATTGCTGAGCTCAAATGGAAATATTGTCGGCTCTGTGAAAATTTTCGAATTGAGATATGGAAAAATGTGAGATTTAATTTCAATTATCAATAATTTTTTTAAATTAGTAATGGTTAAAAATACCTCATGATACCGGGTGTTAATTTCAGCTTGTAGCACCTAATTGGCGAAACTCAGGGAGTATTCCGACAAAGAGAGCGTGAAGCGATCTACAAAACATCACAATCTGGGGAGCTACTGTGGATGGGCGTTGAAAGTATTGAATTTGTTAATTCCTTGGTAAATGAAGAAATTAGCTTATGAACGATAGTGATGAGGAGGACTCCTCAGAAGTGCTTTTTCAATATTGTTGAATGAACCAGATTCGAGTTAGGGCCATGGTAGATTTCAGAAAATAGCGATTCAATTGATCCTTAATATCATTGCATAGCGAATGCTATCATTGTCATTGTCTAAGAAAGTTCTCCAAAAGGAATATATGGAGGAGTTTTTGTGCTAGCTGTGAAATAATTGGATTAGTTAAGTTAGAAAAACTGATATCTATCTTTGGCCCAAACAACCGTCTAAAAAAGAGAAGAGCTATAAGTTATTTTCTCTCTGCAAGATTAAAATATGAATCCACTTGATTCGAAAATGGTTAATGAACTTTTGCTATTTTTCAATTACGTAATAATTGAGCAGAAAGAAGGAAAGGAATGTATAACATCCCATAGGAACACAAATATCCTCATCCTGCATGATTATACTAAAAATGTTCTTTAACATTTCAAAAGTAAATGGCTTTTCTATCTGTCCGTCAAATCCAGCCATTACACTACCTTTTCTCTCAATTTCACTCACCAGATACGTTGGACAACTCACATTGGTTTTCTTCATGATCTCTCTTATCACCACGCACGCCTCAAACCCATTCATTATGGGCATCTCACAGTACAGAAAAACCGTGTGAATATCAGCAAGATTATTTTTAACTATTTCTACCGCCTCTTCCCCATTCCTCGCTGGGAGAAACTCCATCTCTAGCTGCCTTGCAAAGCTTTTCATGACGTCAAGGTTAAAAAAATCATCATCAGCAACTAACATCTTCTTTTTTTATTATTCATCTTTTCAGTCTCGAGATCCCCTCGTACCGGGTGTTCGATTCCTATACTTTCTAAAGTAGCAACCAGTGTCTTGAAGTCACAAGGCTTTGCAAGAAATCGATCAGCCTGGATCAGTCCGACTGGATCCGTGCACTCCTTGATTTCTTTCTCAATCGCATTGCCACTGATAATTACGATTTTAGTAGGAGAGTACAGCATTAGCCGTTCGAACCGTCTTATTTCAAGAATCGCGTCTTTCCCTTTCATGACAGGCATTTCGAGATCCATGGTAATGAGATCAAAGAAGTTCGGTCCTCTGTCTTTAAAGATTTCAACTCCTTCTTTCCCGTTCGAGGCGATTTCAATCTCTTGAAAACCGCATTTTTTTAGCATTTCGGCGTTGATATTTTGATTAATTGGAAAATCCTCGACCACTAGCGCTCTCAGAGGACCATTTGTAGGTTGAATTGAGGTGTTGCTAGTTATTTTATGCGGAGAAATGCTTGCCCTTGCCGCAGAGACAAGAGGCACGCATGAAGCGGGTATGCTAACCGTAAAACAGCTCCCAATCCCTTCTTTGCTGTCCAGTAGGATGCTACCTCTGTGAAAGCTCGCAATCATCTTCGATATCCATAACCCCAATCCTAATCCCAGCCTTTTGAGCTCGCTTTTATCATTGACTTGAGCGAATTTATCAAAAATCATATTCTGATTCTCTTTTTTTATTCCGCTTCCTGTATCAGTCACCTTGATGATGAGACTCCCTTTCTCTTCAGCAATAACCTTTCTTAATTTTTCTGAATAATCCTTCTGTTGTATACCACCCATCGGCTTATAAGGAGTATCTAGCACCGTTTCATATTCAGTTGTCAAGGCAGCAGTGGCTTCTCCCTCAGGTTTCCACCCGAAATAGAGCTTTATTGAACCTCTCAGCGTAAATTTAATCGCATTACCCACGAGATTGAAAATCACTTGCGTCATTCTCTCAGGATCAAAAGCAACACAATTTGAAAATGACTAGGATATTTCAATCAGCGGAAGAACCCATGAATGAGATCCTTGCAAATTGTTGAAACATCCTCAATGAACGCCTTCATGTCAACCGGGATTACTGATAAATGCATGTCTGTAGCTGAATGCCCCCATTTCTTTGAATCTAGAATAGTGATTATGATATTCTTCAAGATCTTCGTGCAAGTGAAAACTTTATTAGCCACCTGTCTTGCATTTAATGGCAACTCCATATCCGCTAACACTTGAAGATTTCCGACAAGTCCATTTAGAGAGTTTCGCATCTCATGAGAGAAACTGAGGATAAATTCCTCTCGAGAGTTTAAAGCTTCTTGGAGCTTCTCGTTCGAAATTTTGAGAGCCTCGTTCTGTTCAGAGGTTTTCTTCTTCAGAGCGGCCCATTTCAGGTACATTTTCTCTTGAAGGTAGCTTTTGGCCAATACCTGGATAAACACATTCAAAAAAATTCTCATCATAGATGCAATTGATCTCTGCACGACACCATCGAGGTCTTCTCTCGGAGTTGTCAATCTTGGTTAGAGGTCAAACCAAATAAAATAACTGGTCAGACAAAAAAATATTGATAAGGAGGTTCAAGACATTCCTACGGAATACAGCAAGATCAAACCTTATAAAGGAAAAAAGTAAACTTCAAAATGTATCAGGAGACCTGAAATACATAAGCCATGATGTAATGGTTATGAAAAAGAGATAGTAGTGTATGGTCTTGTAAGTTTTCATCCAAACAAGGAGGACAAGTATAATTGTAGAGACCATCGCCCAGAGCATCCTCTCGATTATGAAGTTTCAGAAAATAATGCCGAAAAGAGTTGCAGGAAATGTACTGCTGGCAAGTTCGCAAATCATATACAAATTTCTGAATTTTTTGTCGAGATACGGAAGATGTTCTTTGAGTTCCTTCGGCGACTTGCAGATAGGATTTCTATGAGCCCACATTTTGTGTTTCGTCGTGAGTTGAGTTTAGTTATTGACAATTAAAATAAGCTATGCTTCTTATAATTCCTTCATTTTACTGAAATCTTGAAAATAGGGGTTTTGATATTTGATTTCTGGGAAATATAAGGAGTTTATCAGAGTTGTTGATAATGTTGCCGGGTGACATTATGTAGTTTCCTGGTTTATTAGCCTGAGATGCATTACGACTGAAATTAAAGAACTAATTGAGCAAAATTCCTGACTTGAAAAACGGCATATAAGGGCAATTCAATACTAATAATAATATTATCTAAACTGCTGGTATACCCAAAATTACTATATGTGTTGAGAAAAGGGAGGAGAAAAATATGAACTAACATAGCAATCAAAAGATAAGCATAGCTATCTTTGAAAATTCTTTTGTTTTACGGATTGACTTATACCAAATCAAATTGCCTTTTTAAGATATTCATGTGGTAGAAAAAAAGAGGTAATAGCCTTCATCCACAATTAGAAGCTATATAGAGTTCGTATCATCCAGAAGATCATAATCTAATGTGAATGTTAACTTAGATTGTGTTACCATGCAAGCCTGTTGTAATTATTGGATTGGAAGTCAAGATAGGCCAAGCAGGCAGATACAGACAAGATCAACAAGCTTCTTTCCAGAAACTTGCCGGAGAGAATATTTTCATTTAAAATTCTACAATAGATTTCACTCTACCTTTGTTAAAGTTGAGAAATTTTCGTTTTGATTCTTTTTTTTCTTCGTTAGAAAGGTCGCAAATTCTGTCACAAAAACTGAATAATGAGGTTTATGAAAGATTTTATAATATTGTGTGAAGATGATAATAATACTGAAGAATTACAGGAAATTCGTTCTTAGAATAGTTTATTAAAGAGAAATGAATCTATTGAATTAGATAAGAAAAAATATCACTAATTCGCAACATAATTATCTTTCATTTTAAAAAAATTTCGAATGTATCTTCAAAAAATGCTGACATTCGCAAAGCACCTCGATCACTGCGGGTTCTATATTATTAATTAAGGACTTTATCCAGAGATCTCGTTTTGAAGCTTAGATTTTATTCTTCTTCGAACGAGATGCCAGATTTGGGTCCTTGAATCAGAAAGCAAATTATCGGGGGACGTCAAAGACCTAAATTGATTCTTGATTTTGTCAGCAAATTATAAAGTTTACCTGATTATCACTCTCAGCTAGTTGACCTTGAAAATAATCAATAAAATCATCTAATTCTTGGTCTTTCCCCAGAACCAAATTCATCTGCTCACAGTGAACTCTCTTGTATGGGAATTCGTTTTTGCACACCTCTTGTGTGTTTAATGGCGTTCGACTCAAGCTGTCTTCTATTTTAGAGTTGACTGAAGCCAAAATATTTGGATTGGCCCCAAACTGACGGATAATGGCCATTTTCTCGAGGTTAGTTATTCCGGTCCTAGCAAGGTCTTTGAATATATCTATTTTTTTGGAGCAAATATTACTGTGTCGTCCGATAGTACGAGAGGAGTTTTTCCTTTGTTCTCTGTGCTTGAATCATCCTTAATTGCATTTCATGCAGCGCTTTCTTTGCCTCTTGAATTTTAGCTTTCAAATTCTCATTCTAATTCGAAAAATCCTTCAGAAATCCGAGTTATCATAATGCTACCTGTATTATTAAATTATAGAAAAGGTCGTTTCTGCTGGAGTTGCACTCAACTCCATTTGACATTTCGTTCTCTTTGCGTGTTGAGGAGCTCTCGAATAAAAAGTCATTTTTAAAGGGATGAGAGGAGTTGGTCCTACGGATCACTTTGACAAGAGTGTCTCTATAAAAGGTGAGAACTGTGCTAGCTTATTTTTTTGAAAATACTATTTACCTTCTGTTACGTTGGAAATAAGGGTGATTATAGATCAATACACCTCCTGTAGACTTCATTTTGGAGAAATCATACATATTCAGCTATGATACAAAGATTTCCAATGGACATCATTGACCTGGAATTTACTTGTCGTATAAATGAACACAACTTCCCGTGCTGGAAAAGCTTAGGAAGTACTTGACTCGCGAACTGGTCGGGATTCTTGATCACAATAGCTGTTCCAGCCTCGTTCCAGCTGATAAATTCACTAGATTCCCCCGACTAAAGGAAGTAATTATCTCAAAATTGTCATTATGAAGAACAAACCTCCAAAAGATCGAAGGTTTTGAGCAAGAACTTAGGTATTGGCTGGCCTGAAGCTACTGAAGCCTTCTGAATTTTAGATTTTAGAGAAGACGCCTCGCATTCCATTTTTATCAAACAATCTTCCGATGGAATTTATTTTGTTGGCAATACTCGGATAATAATAACCCAATTAAATAAATCTCTAACCCTCCGTTTCGAGTCATCAATCAAAAACTCATGCTACGTCAAATTTTCGAGGAAAAATGAAATTTACACATAATTAAAAACCTAATAACTTGCAGTTTCGGTCTTATTCAGATCCACCATTTGTGTTCTTGTGTTTTCGAAAGATTATTAAAATTACGAAATTAGATGATAATCATATCTGGTGTTAGCACCTTCAGAAATTCTCTAAGTTGATCCCTGATTCAAAGGAGAGAGAATGTGACTGAGAAAATAACGTCATTTCATTATTTGTCTGGGCATCTCTAACAAAAAAATAAATTTCCTTTTAATTCTTAATATTGACTAATTTTATGTAATGAATATGAATGAGAGCAAAGCAATTAATCAAAATCAGCAAGTATATGAGATTTATCAAAATTCGCTGTTGACCATATTCGCACATTTTGACTTTTGAACATGAATTGCGGAACAGATTATTCGTAGGAAGTGAGTGCTGGTTCTTGAAAAGAGTTCTGTATCATGTTATTCAGACTGAGGTCTTGGTAATATTTCTGCATAGTGTTTGTTTTCGCAGCATCTCAAGGCTAGATAACCCTTTCCCCCAATGATTCTCGGGTCAATGACGACTTTTTGAGCTCTTTTTTTTCAACTTTACCATAACTGTTTGAGCTTCACCGAATTTTCTCTGACATAAATTTTAGGTATTAATTCAATTTAATCAAAATAGCACAAAATAGCAAAACGATACTGCAAATGAAGATAAAAGAAAATTCAAAGCTCCAACACCCAAATTCTAGTCGCTTTTGCCATTCGAACATTATAGGAGCTCTCTCTTGTTCTCTTATGAATGAAACGACCCTATTTTCTCCGAAATCTCACTATTCACATTAAAGCAACCTAATTTGAAGCAGAAAGATTGAATAATGGAATATAAAATGAAATTTGGAGGAGCAAAAGATCAAATTAGGTCCTATAGTTTCAACAAGATCACAATTTCATCGAGAATTACGCTATTCGTAGACTCTATTCATTTTAACGAAGAAGTAATCTATTCGCTCATTTGATACAGAAAGAACATGCAGCACTCTGTATTGAAAACTGCGAAAAGAACGGGCCACTCTTGCATTAATTGTTAGAATCGAGAAACCTCCATGCATTTGGTCGACAATGACAGAAGTGGTCACATCTTTCAAAAATCAAGGAGGTTCTTAGGATAATTGTTGATGAGTGAATGAAGGAGCACAGTTGTGGAGATTTTTTATCAACTGCTACGCTATTTTTCTTAGACTAACCGATTCTTAAGAGAACATAGAACGCAATGTTTCCGATATATATTTATTAGGTATGTGCATTCCAATAGAATTGTCCCAGATTCTGGCTCTGACTATTCAGACGGAGAGTTTTCGGTCTTTCATAAATGCAAAGCAAAGCGGAGCAATCTAGATAATCCAATTTATTGAGTTTTACTGAAAAATTCTCTTTCACAAAAGCAGATGGCTTGAAATTGAAAAATTGATCGAGAGATAGAGTCGTTTGGGGGAACAAAGGATGTATTTTCATTTTTCATGAATGATGAGAGTGCGGCTGTGGGACAACTGCGCAACCCCCTCGTATCCAACTTCGTAATTTCATAGAGGTGTCCAGTTAATCTAATGATTGATAACTGCTATGATGTGGGAAATTAGTTATCCTGTATAAGCAAGATAAGACCAAAATTCCGCAGAGAAGACCATCGGATCTACCAATCAAATTACTTCGACTGTTATATTACATTGAGCCTGAATTGGAATCATCATGTTTAGATGCATTGTTAATCTTCTGTTTATGAAGTAAAGTGAGTGGCTACGTTTGTTATAATAAATACGACTTCCAACTGTTGGAGAACCGCTTTTAAGACCCTATCCATAATGAGCTAAAACTACTACCCTTATGTTTCAAAATAAACAACAAAAGCCCTAATAAATTTGAAAACGCACTCCGCTTCCTTAGAGGTTGTTGTTACATATTTCCTTCACAATGAAGACTTAAATTCACGGCGCTATCCTTGAAAATACGAGCCTTAGGTTTTGTTCGTTAGTAAAATATTTGTATGAACAAATCCTTGAATCGTTTTCTGTCATCTCTCGATCCCCAAAAAAACTCCCGCATATTCACATTGTAGTGACGGCTCGTGCCTGTCCCATCGAGGACTTCGATGAGACCATTGGCGGATCTTTATTTCATGCGATTGCAAAGATTCTCCATTCACGAGAATTTATGCCTGATATGAATATGGATAATCCATAATATTTTGTAGGAGCCCACCTGAACACATTCCATAAGGCACCGCTTCGCATGGGAAGAAATCCTCGAGACTAAACGCATTGTGTGATCTCGGTTTTAGGAAGGTTATGCAATCCTTCCGATGAGGGTAATAAATTTAATAAGGAAAATAACAAAATTCTTCCAAACATTCTGCAGCGAATAGAAATTTCTTCACACCCACGATTAATCCGGTTTAGCGTCATAAATAATCATTTCTGTTTCTCTATTTCCCATGTGACTAGATTGAACTGCTAATAAACTTCAAAAAGTGGGTACATTTATTTTTCTTAGTATCAGGAGCCCTGAGAATCTACTGTTAATTCTTCGCGAGAAAGGTATGAGTGCATATTCTATGCTCGAAATAAAATACAAATCGGACTTTTCTTTAAAGAAAAAAAAATAGTTGAAAAGTTTCAACTCCATAAAATCCCAAATGAATATTACGACTTCATCAGATTACATTGACTTATTGAATAAGACCAACAATCCTCTTTTATTTGCTCGGACAACTGTAAAACATGAACATTGCGTAATAAGTCAAAGGAGCCGCAATATCAGAGGTGAATATGGAGAAATTCATTTAGGAAAATTTCCTAAATCACAATTTCTGGTATTTCATTCCACAGAAAACTATTTCTTCTCATTAGATAATATAAGCCCTAGGAACAACTCGAACCTGCCATCGATTGTTCATTTAAATATTTATATTGAATTGGATAATCCTGAATTCATTATTAACAGGAAAATTTTAAGAATAGGGCTAAAGCAATTTATTTCCATATTCAGGTCTTGGTCCAGTTTTCAGGGCTTTTGATTTACTTTAAACGAAGGAAGCTTTAGAAATGGTTCTATCACAATTAATGAATGTATCTATAATTGTTCGAATAAAATTATTTTGAAATTATTGAGAAATTGACAGTGAATTTTTTAACTTTCAGAAATATTTCCGTGAATAAACCCTCATCCAATCCGGGCTTTTCTTTAAATTTGAAAATTCACCAGTAATGAGTTGATCACTTATGAATTCCAAAATACCCTTCAAAATTCCTCATTTTCCAAACTTTGTAGCCTTGCTGTTGGCTTCTTCTATCATGTGAGTCCTGGTTTTGGAGTGATCTCTTTCAAAAGCCAAAAACCGAAATTTGTTCTCATTTATTTTAAGTGAAGAATTGACTAAGTACACTAATTAAATTGAAATCCAGAATAAAAAAATTTACGTGAATAGAATTAATCCATTATAGAAAATAGAAGCTTCGTAATTCAATTCCTTTCTACTAGCTAATGTTCTCTCTATAAATGCTGCAGCGGAATATAATTTTCCTAAAAACATCTTAATTACAATTTTCTTACCGAATGGAATCCCCTTCCTTGAGAGAAAAGCTCCTTAAAAGCCGAAGTCTTTGGCATCGAACAAGCGACGCTGGATTCTTAGTGGACCTATACGAAACTCTCGATGTATTTATTTATCAAAATCTGAAGGCTAACTGATTTTGCTTAGAGTCCAGATACTGAAGACATAATGACCTGGAGTGAGGATGGAAAAGTAATACTCATCAACAAATCTCATGAAATCGAGGAGAGACTGTTGATGTACTTTGAAAATTGCCATACAACTTCAAAATTTTTCGAAAAGGTATGTTACAACTCAGCATTGAGAAATATCTTACCTTTATCATCGAATAGTTTTCCAAACATCAATTTGTCAGGATAGTCGATAATAAATATAACGCGGAATATGCTTTCAAACATGGCTGTTATTCTCGAGACAATAGGCCTGAGTTCGAGAGTTGGAGTGAGATTAAAGCGAAAAAATCGAGAAGGAAGTTGAAACAATGTAAAAAACAACAAGCTGCCGAAAGCACGGAAGGTGACAGCAGCAAAAGTCTCAAGAAGATTAAAATTTCTCAAACTCAAGTAAACGATTTGGTTGAACGCTGAGCTAATTTAAATCTAATAGGGAATCACCTATCGTCCAATCCATTGGCAGAGTCTCGATGAAAGTCAAAGAAGTCTCTTAGAATTGCTGACGCAGCAAGAAAATTACCATCTATTTCGCGGTTTTCATTCATTTAACATGTAAATAACCTCTCTCTTATCAGGAAACTAAATCTCATTTTCAGGTTGATTCAAAAGTTCTTCATGCAAATTAAGTTACAACAACAAATGGAACAACTCTTGGATTAAAAACGTCTTACTCTTCTCTTGACTGCTTTTTTATAAGTCCAAGGAGGAGATTTTTAATTTTTCTCTGTTCTTTTATTTTTTTATTGCTATGAATGATTTTCATTTAAAATGAATGCATATGTTTCTTCATCAAAGAAGTACCGGAGATGTACAAATTTTTGAGTACAGATCAAATGAATGTTCTTTTGATATTTTTACTAAGCAAGTAGAAATGCACTTCTGTCTGCTTTTTTTTGGTTTTTTTTGTATATAGAAACCACTTTCCTCAATTTAACACAGCAAGCGATCCCAGCTGCAAATCATCCACAGCTTAGAGACTCGCCATTACTATTTTTTCGCTATTTTTCGTTCATTATAGGTTAATGAGTAAGGTGCATCCATGCGTCTTAATACCAACCGCTTTAACGATGTAATCTCAAGTGACGCACAGCTGTGTGTGCTTGAGTGAAACAAATTTGACATTGGATTTAGAGCCCCGATTAATGCTTTGACTCTATAAGGGATATATAGAGTTAAATTCGATCTAGATCGAGGGTTAGATACCTTCTTCACAGCAAGCTATAGCTGTTGTGTGCAATTTTCGTTCCTTACTTGCCTGGAATATCTCTTCAAAGGTTTTATTGGGAGGTACCTTTGTTCTCCTTTTATCTTGCATGAGCTCCTTAATATTAGCTGTCAATAACTTTAATGAGAAATAAATTGAGACTACAGCCGAATAATCGAGATATGAGCACACTTAATAAACGTCTTGGCAATATTTATCCTCATTGTATAATTGCTGTTGGTCATTCTCGTCAGCACTCACACAATTATTGCGATCGGTTTAGAAGAAACACACCAAAATGAAATATCATCAGCCGAACTCATTTCTACGCTTACATATGCTGAATAAGACAGCAAAACTGAGTGTTAGAGGATGATTGCTGAATCTATCTAAAATGAAAATATCTCAAATAAATCAAATTGAGAAAAATTCTGTCCCAAAAGGTAGTAGTTCTGCAAGGATCATTTGTTTATCCCAAGAAAAAGCCCCAGTAAATCATTGAATTGCTCGATTTGACCGTAATTACGTGGACTATTCCTCACTTATATCTATCTAATGACGTATGCTGAAAACTGAGTTAGGATATTGGATGCTACACTCCATAGCATTTTTTCAATTCTCATAATAATAGACCATGTAGTCTCACTCTAATGATTTCGGATGATCCATAAGCTAATCTCGGATTCATTTTGAGACACTATTTCAACTGTGAAGAAACAACTGAAATCGTAGCAGCGGATTATCAATTTTCTAATGATACATTAAGAAGTATAGGCTTCATATTGAAATAAATGCTAGTGCAAATGAAGAGCTACAGAAAGAACATCAGGAACTAAAAAAGTCTTTTTGGAAGGATCAGATAGTAGATTTTTTTTGTTTGCTTTGAGGAGGCTTCTGCTTTATGACCTTGCTCGCGTATCTCGTTGAAAATTTATCTGCTTTCGAAAAATTCATAAACCAAATTCTTAGTAACAAAAAAAAAAGAGAGTATATTATCAAAAGTTCATAGTTTGAGGATATTTCGGGCTCTACTTCTCATCTCATCGCACCAATTATTGGAGATTATATCGTGCAACATGAGTGAGGTAGTAAATCCATTAGAACATAAAGTCTTAATAATTGTACAGCCTTCTTTCTCATTAACTATGAGTCTGCTTTTTCTTTGTCTAAAGTAGTTGAATCTGTTGAAATTCAGAGAGCTCCTTTGTATTAAATGATCTCTAGGGATGAATCATCCTACGTTGATCCATGCTTTGGTTAGAAATGCAGATCCAACCAAATTGCACTGTCTGCGGCTTGAATATGAAAGAGCTGCGAGTTATTCACTCTTTTTTTTTAAACTCATTGAAAAAATCCCATCATTTACAGAATATTTTCCTACCAAATAAAATTGAAAGAGCTTTAATGAACAAAAACATTGTTTGACCATAGTTAGAAGCCAAAGACTGAACAGTTAGCATTATCATCTGCTGCCCTCTGCTCATGCAGATTTTATCTTTTTGCAACTAGAACACACTTTGGATAGATCAATATTCCCTTACCTAATTATTCAATGAAAGACTACAAAGTCAAAAGAGGCTTTGCTTCCCTTATATGAACTGAATTCACAAGTACCCTAAGTTCCATTCCGCAATTTTTTTAATGGTCCTATATGGTAAAACTCCAAGCAAGAATTGATCAAAAATTCTGGTATTTCTTTGTGGGATTACCAGAGTACATAATTCCTTTTGGTTATGCAATTCAATTTTCTTTAAACGAGACTACTGGTTATTCCGTCCTCCGCCTGAAGGGTTATCAGGTGTGGTATATACAAGGAAATTATCTTGGGCTCTTTTTAGATTTATGACTTAAAAACGTAAATGTACAATAAATTTTCAGAATCTAATTTGAAAATTCTATCACTTTTTGCATGAATCGTGTTACCATATCACAACCAAAACTTGTAATTCAATCACAGGTACAATTCCAATGAGATTTCAAGCAAAGGTAAAACATGTTTAAAGCATCATTAAATGAATATAAGTAGACTTGTCTCCTGAATAATGAGACATTTAGAAGGCAGAATACAAGGCAATAAAGAGAATTTTGGTACAAGTGTAACCATATTTATCTAAAGACGGCTATACCATTTTTTGTTTTAATATCATTATGATTCAACTCAAGTCTTAATTATTGTTGAAAACCTGCCGCGAAGTGAATATATTAAAGATAAGGAGCACAGTTAATCACTTACTAATCATTATGCCTCAAAATTTTTTCCCTATCGACTGTTTATGTATGCTTACTCTACTGTCTAGTCTGAATCTTGAATCATATTGACCACCCAAGGAGAAAACAGAAATTTTATTCAAACTCGATTCTAACAAAGATTCTCACAAAGGAAATGAAAAAAATACATTACCTTTTTCACTTTGGAAGACACCTTATTTCATAATTGATTTTATTCCAATGTACCTTAATCCGAAATTAATTAGACTTTCGAGAATACAGCTTAAAATTTTGAATTGTTCCGAATCGGATTGACTTTGACTCGTTTGTAATTAAGAATTGCATTTTTTTCCAGTATTTTAGGGAACAATACGGCTGAAACTAATACAAAAGTTGTTGTTAATCAACATTTTATATATTTTACGAAATTAGGATTTTTATTCCGTTGAGAGACCTGTATTCGAGATTTTGAATCGTCGACCTGGAGCTTTCCGCGGTCAATGAAGCGACTACAGACATACCAAGTACTGACTTTTTATTCTTCAACAAATAGCAACAGCATATGTTATAATGGTGGCCGCACCTTTGATTTAGCGAGAACTAACTTTCTTAGTGAAACGCCGTTGGTTGTATCAAAGTAACTTTGAACAGTGCCGTTAAAGGTTTTCGCCTTTACTAATTAGATGCTAAAGTGATTTTTCCTATTGTAAGTGGCCAATTCTAAGCAATTTCGTTAAAAGTCCTCTCTGATTTATCGGCTTTAAATTTCTACAGAATTTCAAAAACAGTTGCTTACTTTATTCACTTTGTCCTGTATGTCCTAGTCAAAGCTCTTATGTAAAATCTGTTTATCGACAAATAGATTCTCCACAATGATTGTGAAACAATGATTAAAAGGATAACATCAGTAAAAGTAATATAGATCAACAAGATTGGAAAACCTCATAGATCAAGAGAGGTTTTTGAATTTTTCATAAACTAGAATATCGTATGGGCCCTTTATTGTGCCATGGAGAGACAAATGAACCTTCGATGGGACTTTTACATAATCTTTCATATTTTAGCCTGAAATCATATATGACCCAGAGTATACAGAAAGAAGAACCAATAAATCCGAATTTATTGAAGTTCTATTGATTATTTGTCTCACAATCGGAAACCTGAGGCAAGTCTCATGTTTTCACTGTTTTTTTAATTCATCACAAAGTTTAATAGAAGGACGCTAATCTTGATTTAATATATTACGATTTTGGGATTAATTTTCGGGAATACTTGTGTTCTCGAAAATGGAAAAAATTCTGTCGAAAGGTGTTTCAAACGATCTCCCTAAGGGCTTGAACAAACTCAAGAAAACTTTCGAGGAACGCAATGAAAACCTTGCGTAGCTTTTCAATTTTTAGTCTTGTGTAATATTGTGTGATTATTTTAACAAAACATCCATGGAGCAAATGTCCCAAAAGAAGTTGCCTTTGGTGAGGTTTTTGACATCTTTTGTCCGGTTGGCTCGTAGCCAAACAACTCTGTCGAGAATGAAACGATGAAATTTAAATAGCTCGCTCTATCTTCTCAAAAACATTCGAAATTGATATCAGAAATTAACTGACTAATTCTGGAAATAACTTGGGTTTTTACTTCGAGATCACACTTTTGAAATAGTAAGTAATATACTCATTTGATCGTGTATAAAAAGGAGCCTTCTCTTAGGGATTCAGTTGAATTTAATAGAAATAATACTGAATTCATGGAAATTTTGTCTCTGAAAGAAAAGCTGCTCAATAGCAGGAGGATTTGGGATGAAATCTATCACTCACATTTTCTGGCAGACCTATACGAAGTACTAGACGTAACTCATCTAACTTCAACGTACATTTAAGTGACTTTAATCAGTGTGTTCAAACAGAAGATATAATAACCTGGAGCGAAGATGGCAAAATGATATTGATTAAGAGTCCAGAACAAATAGAACAAGAAGTCCTCCAATATTTTGAACTGTGTCATACAGTTTCAAGCTTTTATAAACATGTAAAATGAAGTTCTGTTGAGATTCATATCATTTTGGGTCAGCTTTCAAAGACGGGGTTCGTGAAGGTCGTAGGGGGTCATTACGGAACCACTTGCGTATATAAAAATCAGTTCTATACGAGAGATAAAAGACCTGAGTTTATGACATTGGGAGAGCTAAGAAGAAAACCAAAGAAGACAAAGAAATTCAAAGGAGAGCAGTCTAAGTTCCAACATGATTGTACTAAGAAGGTAAAGACTGATAATAAAGAAGTAAATTTCTTTTTTTACTTTAAGTTGGATGATCGTGCTGTAGGATGGTTATCATTTTCTGAATCTGATTGCCTGTTATGGTGAAACATCGACGATATTTCAATTTAATAGAATGTTGGAGACAATCGGAAGTCATTCTCTGAATAAGTAATCTTTTCCAAATAGAGGATTTCAACCTATCTCAATATCTGTAGTACATTCCAGAAGATAATGACACAAATGACAATCTTCCAGCAATTGGAAAAGACATCAAAATTTTCTTAAGGAACTACATGAATAATTTATTATCATTCATTATGGAGAAAGAGGTTATAAACCTCAAACATTAGAAAATTTTTTAATTATTTTATCGTTGAAATATTGCTACCGTGTCAGCGATCTTTCAGAGCTGATTTTATATAAAGTGCTTAGCGCCATTTCTTTATATAACAGATGTTCTAGAGAAAAACTGAGAGAAAATATATCTTATAATCAATTGCTTTATTAATGAGTATAGAGTTAGCTAGCCACTTCAATGTTAGTACCTCTCAAAAAACGCACAGTTTGCCTTTGTTTTTAATTTTCAGTATCCCCATAATCTAGCCGGCTTCATTCAATTTACGGTGGTCTATTTTTGTTATCTGGAAGCTGCACGGTGCTGATTGAAATAAAAGAGCACATTAGATTGATAGAACAATGCGAATGGAGTTTCCTGAATTCAGGCGATGGCCATATAATAAAGTCCTTCCAATTTGAATCTAAATTTCTACTCTTTGACGACAATGAGTTGCATCACAGGCAATGACCCTATCCTCAAACTGATTTACAACTCTAGGTTTTCATTCCTTTAAGACAATTACATTACAAAGAATCCACCAGACGCCCTTTTACTGTTGCCTTACCCAATGGGTTTCACTCGGAAACTTTTCAAGAATGTGAAATAAATTAGAAAACTTTCAGAAAAATTTTATGAGGTTTCAAGTCAGCGCGATTTCTTAAATTAAGAATCGAAATTCTTCTGAAATTTTTGATTTCAAAAGCTGACCATGACTTTGGTTCAAATTGAAAGTAGTATAATTCCTAAATGTGATGAGAATCAGATGTCAGCTAGGCTGATGAATCGTCTCCTCCCAAAATATCACATATTTCAAATGATATTAATCGAAATTTTTTCATAGATACACATAATCAGCAACCGTTATATAAGTAGTTATCACTATTTTCTTCAGTTTTACAGAGTTTTCGGCACGGTTCCTTGCCGATTCGCTCCTTTCCATGATGGAAGTGACAGGAACGCCTCCAAATCCATTCAATAAATATTCTTGTTGTTCCTTTTTCTCGATTAACAATGCAGCTGTTCTATCTTCTAGAACTAAATTCATTTTTGATTCCTTTTGTTCTGTTAATAGAACTTAATCAATCTTCTATCTACAATATCAATTTCAGAACACTTCATTGTCTTCCACTTCAATGAAGAAACAAACAGCTTCAGAATCTCTTTTAGGTCCTGCTGCAGGCATTTGGTCTCAGTTGGCACTAGGAAGAATCTCTGAAGGTCGAATCTTCGAGTTTTTGAGGAGTTTAGGAATTATTCGAACTTCTGATTTTTTTGAAATTTCAGAACACTTTGAAATTTTTCAGAAGTAATTGGTGTTCGGGACTCATCGATCTACTTAATCTGAGTTTCCTCATGACAAATTATAATTTTTTCTTGCCATAAGCAATGGAAACCATCAATTTGAAGGACAAGCTGATCCGCAGCAGAAAACTATGGAGCGAAACAATCGACACGAACTTCTTAATTGACCTCTATGAGACCCTCGATGTAACTTTCGTTCTCTTTGTATATTTGTGACTCTAAATTCCTTAGTGTCCTCGTTATGATAACATAATCAACTGGAGCAAGGACGGCAAAGTACTTCTAATTTACAACTCGGAACTTGTCAAGGCAGAGGTTTTGGTGCACTTTGAAACCTGTGGAACATTCAATAGTCTCCTTTCCAAGATAAACTTTTTTTCATCAGACTCTCTTAATGGTTAGTAGTTAAAGAAAAATAAATTCGTCGAGATAGCTGGATACCAAGCTGAATATGCTTTCAAGCATCAATATTTCACACAACATAATCGTCCGATATTCGAAACTTGGGAGGAATATCATTTTAAGAAACAGCATAAAAGAGATTGTTACCAGTCTGTTGAATTAATAGAACATGAAGGTGCTTGTAAGAAAATTAAATATCAGGTAATTTTTGAGATTGAATTTCTTGAGTTGAAAGTTTAATTAGGAGTTCAGCAGCACAGGATCTACCATGAGCGGTACAGCTGGGCAGATCTATCGCGACTTTTACGAATTTTATAATTTTAATCGGTAACCTTCTGAGTTTGTTGAGTAACTAATCTCTTTTTCATAATAGAAGTTTGCAGCAGGCTCTTAACAAGGTTGAGCTTCTTCAGAAGCTTCAGCATCTTTCTAAATCTGAGTGATTTTTTATTGCTTATTCCTTTTTGCGTGTGTCTTGATAATCCAAAATTTTCAATAAGAGATGTATATGTTAGTAGTTTGTAAGTGATATAAAATTTCATTGTTCCTCATTCATAATTTAATATCTAAATCGCTTTGCTATGGCTATTACTTAGAGAATAATAATTAAATCCTTTCGAGAGGAAGAATTGTTACTCTTTGAATAAAGATTTCAAAATGCTTATCCACCTGTTATTATCTATCTACTATCTGAAATTTGTAGGATGGAAGCTATAGGTGAATATTGTTTGGAAATGAAGATAAACCTTGATTTGTACGTTGCAGTCAGTATTATTGCACGGTTTTCGATATTCTTAGATTTCTCTGACTTCTCGTCTAAAGAGACAGCAATTCAACGTGGTTTTGATGATTCATAAATTATGAACGCATTTCCAGTTCTCTCAATCGCATTAATAATCAGATCAATTCTAAGCTTGATCACCAAATGCGTTAATTTCTAGATATGCTCATCTTTAGAAAAATCACAACCAAACTATAAAAATCATAAGCATTAGCATAAGGTGTCAATAAATCATTATCAATTAGATAACATAACACAACACTGGGTTCTACAAAAGAATATTTTTTTTCCTTTATAGAGAGTTCGGAACAGCTGTTATTGTTCGATTCGTCCAAGACATTGCCTTGTATCTGGAATTCACGACTTCCGATGAAATCTCGCAATCTGAACTGTCTGATACTATTGTATATACTCTGTCATCCTGGTGGAATGAAGCGACATTGCGGCCGTTTCTTTTTTTACAGCATCTTGCGCTCAGCTCGTTTTTTATTTTCGCCTGGCTTCCATACGCGATCGAATTAATGAGTCCTTGCGCATTCGAGAGCATTATTGTTGTAACAACAAGCCACACCGGCTCAACGTTCAGATTTCCTGTGCATATCATATAGATCTCAAATATGCTCAGAGGACAGTTGCAAATGATTAAAATTATAGGGAAGAGTAGCAGCTCGGCATACATATCTCCTTCAAATCGGCGAAGGTTTCTCACAACACCAATGTAGCATCCCAAGCAATAAACAATCGCGAGCATAATAGGTAACGTCGTGAGATAGAGATCCATCATTCCCAGTGATGTGAAGGCATTATCCTCGCTGCCGAGCCGAAGAAGGTAGAAGGCTATACCAAATAGAAAGGGCACAAACATAGAAATTAGTAGGTATGTCTTCATATATTTGCGGACTACTTCTAATTCACCAGCTCTCACGGTAGAATATAATGAGTGAGCAAAGCAGCAGCACCAGAAGATCGAACCAAGTCGGCCAACCTCTGTAAAATATTGAGACCAAAATGCAGCGGTCGTAGTACTGCCAGTGAAATAACCCAAGCAGTCGGCTATACTGGAAATGATATCCATCAAAGATATTCCAATGACCATTTTGCCTGCATCTGATTTATGAATTTTGAATCCGATAGTTGCAATGATATTGAAAAGCGATCCTGAAGCAGATAGTAAGTCAATGGCTTGACAGCCTACTCTCAAAGCAGTGAGTAGAGTACCACTCATAACTAATGTATTTTTATTGATCTCGTTAAAATTGATTCGTATTTATACTGCGCATTAGCATTAAAACAGCCTCATGATGCGCCGGGAAACGTATCAATTATTAATTACATATAGAATTCATGATGTGATTAATTAATGGACTACTCTCATGTGGTTACTGAGGAACTGAACCTCTCACAGACCATTGCAACGTCACTCTAATCATGAATAAAATTTAAGATAGAAACACCTCAAAGTGTAATCTAGAAGCCTAGCCCAGATCTAGCCATTCACAACTAAACATGCAATCTTTACTAGAATATCTCTACTGGCATATTTGACTTGAATCTTTAATGAATTAGTAATATTTCATTTAAGGTGAAATATTCAATCACGGTATCCACCTATTTTTGAGTCTGATAACTGTAAATCGTACTTGACATCAAGATTAGCGTTTAATCGTGACGTTTTACATCTCCTCTTGATCTTCCCGAATCTATCGAAGCGACTTAGATGACGCAATGGACACAAGCCTGCTGAAAATATCTATGGATTCTATGATTAAGCCCAATCATCGGCAAAATTACTTATGAAATAAACCGTTGATTTATTATCTAAATTTTAAAGAGATCTTCAGGACACTTAAAAGCTCGCAAAGTCAAGAAGATGAATAGAGAGCACGTCAAAGGCCAAAGTATGCCTAGTTATTGGGAAATCAGTACAAATGAGAGATGCACCAACTCAACTTAACTCATTTGAAGCAATGCCGTATTTACTCATTGAACTGTTATTTGTCAATTTAAGTTTCGACTCTAACGGCTTATCTTTCACTAACTCGCGAATATGTATCGCTTCCATAATTGTAATAAAAGTAAATCAATTAAGCAAATGACTGCAGAGCGTAATCTTCAAAATACGGAGTCACTAGAGCGATATTCTTCAACTATTCTGCAAATAGCATAATTCTTTGTTGTATATCTACTATCGTATTTAGCCTTCATAAATTCAAATTTCAAAGCAAAAGATTTTAGCACAGAATGCACGAGATCCACTGTAAAAATGCAAAAAATAGCGCGCTCTATGAACAAAGAATATAAGAGAATCTCAATGCTTCATAATTCTGGCCCGAGCCCACCTTCAGTCACCGTTCAGTTTTATTGATTTTACAACCCAAAAGAGCAAACTCAACCGAACTGATGTTTTGATTAAATAAATTCTCAAATTAAGAAGTTTTAATCCCAAATCTGCACTTATAAGTTCGACAGAAATTTTTGCAGCTCTTCATAAAGGATATAGACACAAACATAGAGGCGGGAAAAGCTTTTGTTGTCGAAAGCGCTCATGGTCCTGCAATTATGTGACTCATTGCCTTGCTTTAGTTGACATTAGCTGAGGGAAGAGGTTTTTTCACATCGACAGAATACTTTTGGGCAAACTGTTCTAGATTTGAAGCATAGCCTCCTTTTGAAAACAATCTAGTGGCCATTTCAAAGTAAAATAGTAGAATTATTAACTTGGAACGACTGGCATCCGACGATATTCGAATGACTTTTATCTCACCAACCAAGACATATAGCGAAGTAGGCGTCTACATAGTCCCTGTTGTGCTTCACAAACTTCGAGCTCTTCCTCATGAAGGCAATGAATAAAATTTCCAAAATTGGTCTTCATTTTTTTTTGTTTGAATCCACATTTAGCTCCTTATAATTGGACATACTTAGCACTACGAGTTCGCACTAGCAAATTCTCGCTGTTGAACATAATGGTATACTCTCCTATTGAAACCCCAAACGAACCTGGTGCTTATTTTCATACATCACTTTAAGCAGAACGCAATTACTTAATTCCATGTTAACAAAGTTTAAGGTTCAAATAGATAAGCATTTAGAAACGGTTATATACCACAGCAATAAAAGTGTTTTAATTATTCAGATTCCGAGTATATTGCAGAATCATTAATTATTATTAACGAAGTGGTCATTTAAATCATGCTGGTTCTAAAAGAAAAAAATTCAAATCTAGAAGAATTTTTGTTATAGATTTACCTTGGTTTCTAATCAAATCAACGGTCAATTCCAATTAACTGACTTGATGATTCCAAATAAATTTGCTAACCAATTAATTACAGTAGTCAGAATATTGAATTCAGCAAATACTAATCGTTCAACTTGGGTTCTGAAGATTCTGCCCAAAATTTAGCTTACGTCGTGAATCGTATTCACAGAAGATGCATCACAGAAATTGGTGTCAGGAAGGAGCAGAAATTGAGGTTATCAGGCTGTTTTGACGAACTCTAATGTGAAGCAAAGCCGTTGACGCTGCTTCTTGGTGTGCTTATTGTTGGATTTAAAAGTCTGAGCAGTATTGTTCGCACAGAAATCCAAGCGGACCAAGCAAGGTAGTATGAATAAATTATATGGGATACTTCGAGGAGAGAATCGCAACGGAGAGACCCACTTTTAGAGCTCAACAGACCAGGCTGAAAACATCAAAATCAACTCTACACCTCCCTTTGTCAACCCTCAGAATTCTCTTCTGTGAGTTTTTTGTCTTTAGATTGACAATCGGACCCAGCAACGCATCACTAATAAATTGTAAGTCAGCGAGAAATACCTTTGGGAGCCAAGTCGCGGTGAAATTGGAGAGAAGGTCGCGATGGGTCCTCATTTGATTCAAAGAGTGGATTTGTAATTAATATTTTGAAAATTGCTAATTTTTTTTTGGAATTGATTATTAAATTCAAGCATCTCTCCTGTTTATAATGCCAGTACTGTTAATTAAATGGATAGTTGTCTCTCTATTCTTCACTAAGCGGAGTCGAATGTTCCTCTTTTCAGGATATGACTCTCCTAATAAGTCTCTAATCTGAATCTGTTTGCTGATTAGAAGTAAGACGGCTAACATTATAAGTGATTAAGAATGAATCATATTTATCCTCCTATGTCGAGCTTTTTTTAAAGAATATCATGAACTGCACGAATCTTAACATGATTGCAGCGAAGAAGAGTGGATTCGACAGCTTCTAAGATTATGATTGTCGCGGATTTCGCGAAAATTTGTTGATAATGCCACTAACTTCGTAAATCTCAAACAAATATTGGTTCCACTCTCTCCTCTGAGTTTAACCTCCCATTCAAGGAAGCTTTGAAGGTTTTCTGTATACAGGTTTAAACTATCAAATGCTATTTAAGACATCCATTCGAAAAGAACATTTCTACCAGACTTGGCGGTATGCTTTATAACGATCTGTTCCATCAGGCCTACTGAAAACAGCAAGCTCGAAGATATAATATTTTGTTGACAACTCCAAATCAAAGCGTGTCAATTTCTGTCAGAATAAGAAAGACCAATTTTTCTTTAAGTCGGAATGTAATGCGGAGTACTCGATTTCAATTATAGATCTGCCGCTATTATATGAGAGCGCTTAATTATAGTAGGAGCTTTAGCAACGACTGCAGTATTAGTAAATATACAAGACTTTTGAGATTATGCTTAAGAGCCAATAACATTCTCGAAAAAAGTTTCTCCGATTTAATGTTGATTCAGTTTCTGAGGGCCTAGACCGCGCTCAGGCGTATCAGAAAATAGAAACACACGAGCGGAAGCAACTCAACCTATTGCAGGTAAACAAACCAAAAGAGGTATTAAAGAGGGTATTTGCTTATATTTTTAATGGCTATTTAAAAATAATAACTTAAAGAGAAAATACAACTTCCTGAAAACAATCTGACAAGACCACTCATCTTACTCAAATCAGGCTGACTTACAGGTTTTGAGAAGCAGCATGCAAATAAAATCGAAAAAAACCATCTTGCATATTTAATCCTGAGAACATGACTCCGAGAAGGAAAATATTGGTTCTAACTAGAGAAAACAATGCCAGAAGAATTCAAATCGACTCGTTTCCATAATTTGATCGCATCCAGCTGGTATGGCTGTGCGATCCGTTGCGTTTAAATGATTTCGTCACAGTATTGCTTTCGTGCAACGGGTTTTTTGATTTCGGAAGAAGCTTCCTTGGGAAAAAGCTGGCCAATGAGGCTTCGAAGGGTGCTCGTCTTCTAAGAACTTACTTTCTCATTGGTGATTTGGTTTCTTGGTTAATTTCGGTCCAATTTGAGTGCATTTTTGGAGCTGCTGATAGAACACAGCCGTAGAATTGGTTTCAGAACTGAAGAAACTCCTGAATGTGCTAACTTCAAGCCTAAGAAGTATTTCAAATAAAAAAAAAGTTTCTCCAAAGTGAGTAATGAGCAGCACTACACTGTTGATAGAAACTCAGATCCCAATAAAGAGCAAGAAGCTAATTGGTGCAATTAAAATGATTTTGAGAGAGATTGCTGAGCGAGATTCGCTAACTCAACCTCTCCTTCAGATACGCTGAATTTTGACATCTGAATTGCTCGCTAATTATAAATCTTCAATGATTCAATGAAACTCGAATGGATTTAAAAGAAAAAACTCTTTTTTTAAAAACGAAGTGCACTACTAAAAAAAGAGTCTTGTCTTTGAGAACCAATATAATTAAGCTTTGCTATTTCTTTTTGAGGTATTTCATTTAGAAACCCTACCATCTTCAATTATACTAATCGGGAATTAAAAAAAAAGTGTTGGATGTCTCTTAAATTTCTTTCCATAGCAAGCATACTAAAATAAAACCCATTTCAACTTAAACCAGCTAATAGAAGGGTGAATACACATACATATCTAATAGAAATTCCAAAACATTTCGAATATCTCATTCCAATCTAATCTTGTTCAGTCTGTTTATAATTGGAAAAGGATCAACAATTTTTTCAATGTAGTCTAAGACCAAATAGAAATCATCAAAATTGGGATCTATATAGAAATTCACACTATTTAAGCATCATGTAACAAGGATGCATATTGAAGAAAGGTTATTTTGAAAGCAATACAGTGAAGAGGATATAATCAAGAATGAATTGTAGAATGTAAAGCTAATTCGATGTTTCTACTAGCTTTTTTCAGAGGTACAACTGAATAACAAGTTCGTTTTGAAAGACTAATCCGAGGGAGCGTGAACTTTTTTTGTCATCGTCGTGTCGATAAAAAAACAAGATTTTAACTATTCCTTACAATTGTTTGTTGTTGAAGATTACGTAATATCATCCACAATGTGCCCAACTTACTAGATTCACAAAAAATAATTATCAGTCAATTTCTATGACCTCATCGCGATTTAAATTTGAGTGGCAGCTTAGTGTGATGAAATTCATATAGGCTTCTCAAATTATTGTTCAGAGTTCAACGTTGGAATTCAAATAATTTGACCAATGCTAGTTTCCTTGAATAATAATAAAGTGATTGCCTTGCACTAATGGGATATAGACTCAAAGTTGCTTCATTAGAAGGGAACAAAAATAACTATTAGTGGCTTGGAGAGAGAGAGCCAGTGTGTTATACACAGGAACTGCAAATAATTATTACCTTATATTGTTGTGAAAAGCCTTGATAATTTTAAAAATTTACGCCAAGATACTAAAAGAAAATTCGTTTGAAATGCGTTCCAAAAAAAAGGGGGTTCAAGTCCTCAAATAGATGGACAGTCGAACATTTTCAGACATAAATAGCGGGGAATATAGAAACATGACTGAAGCTCAGAAAAAGAGTTCAAAGCATTCACCAAATAACGTGAAATGCCAAACTAAAAATACCATTTGATGCTTATTTCTCCTGAATATAGACTTCCGAGAAGGATGTTCCTTCAATCTATCATGAAAAACGCTGTATTATGATGGAATTCGACGCATCTGATATAGTCGGCTGCTCCATTTGTTGCGACGCGGAAAGCTACGAAGAAGACATTCTCTTCTATTGCGACGGCTGTAATGCCCCAGCTCATCAGCACTGCTATGGAAGTGAATTACTAAAAAACACATTTCAAGGTTAATTCCTTTGAAAACCTCATATTTATATCTCTTCTAGAAGATGAAGCCTGGTACTGTCAGAGGTGTCGGGAAATAGAGAATACCGGCAAAGATTATACAGAAATTTGTTGTTCCTTTTGTCCTGAACTCAAAGGAATCATTAAATACTATCCAAAGCAAAAATTATGGGTATTTTAATCATACATGATTAATTTTACCTTGGATTTATGCCAACCCAAAAGGCTCACGTTGCTTGTGTGAACTGGATACCCGAAATTTATTTTACGGGTCCTCGGAAGTATTTAAGGGTCCGCCTTCCTGATCTCAACTCTATCAGTGAGAATGTCCAAATGAAAAATTATAATAAAGAAAGAAAAGAGATATTCTGTGGGCTTTGCAAAGTAAAGTATGGAGATTGCATCCAGGTAACTTCAAGCCATTTTGTATAAGAACTTTAAATGAATTAATCTCTAAGTGTGATGAAACAAATTGCAACTACTCGTTCCACGTGACCTGCGGTCAGAGCCATGTAAGTCTGCTTCCTGTTGTCGTGGTACTAAGTTTCTAGGGTTTGATTTTCAACTGTATTGCCATGAGTAAAGAGTCTCAGACTGATGAATCGAACCCAGAGTAAGGTTCTCTGATGCTTATTTTTCAATGGGTCTGTCCTATGAGTAGATATAAAAAATTGTATTGCAAGAAGCATATGAAAAAATTGAGATACGGTAATCTTTTTTATCAGTGGCTGCATTGAAAATCCTCTGAAAGAGATGTACTCGAAATATACCGAGCCCATTAGGAAGTTCTATAAAAACATGGGGGACAAACTGAGCTGTCTTTTACCTCGGACAATCATCTCGAAGCTATCGAGTCAAGACAGAGATAAACTCAGTAGTGATCGAAAGCAAAACAATCAAATTAAGTAAAAGCTGTACAATTCGCTCCTTGAAATCTTGTAGGAAATCATTTTCAAAAAGTCCTCAGAAAAAAAATTCGGCGTCAAAAGCACGACATCACAACGCATCTGAAGAGAAAATACTGGAGAGTGATGTTTCTACGGGAGGAGAAGAGACAAAGAGCATCTCTAAATTAAAATCAAGATCTGATGAGAAAAGATCGGTTCCAGAGTATCGATTAGCTCCTGAGGTTTGTGAGATATTCAATTGCGAAAAAACTGTGACAGAGGAAGAGTTTCGTAAAATCGTTCAAAATTTTGCTCAAAAGCACCATTTAAATAAACCTGGATCTGATAAAATTACTATAAAAAAGTAAGGCTTTATAACTCTATCCTGTCTAAAAAAGATAATAGACATTCCAGGCTGCATTCTTTATTTGAGACCGACGAGATGTCAAAATCTGAGTTACTTTCTTCGCTTTTGAAATTCACGGCCACTGTTAATGGGGCCATTTCTAAACATATTGCCATTGAAAAAGCCAAAGATCATCAAGTTTCCAAAGCAAAAGACACTCATGCCCTTGCCAAACCTTCGACAAAGCGGGCTCTTGATAGTCGCCCTCATTCCAATGCTGGCATTAAGAATGTAACGCAAAAGCACGGCAGAAATGAAATGAAAAAACTTAGTAAAGAGAAAAGTATCGCAGCCAATAAAAACACAGGAGATCAAAATTCAAGGGTATCAACCTCTCTTGACAAACTATCGGTCAAAGAAAAGTTAGAAAGTAAGCTACCTGAGATTAAAAAAACCCATCAAACCACAAATAAAAAGCCAACAAGAGAGCCAGTTTCATTAGCTACGTAAGAAATAGACTGAAGTAATATTTTCACAAATTATGTTAGTTCAAACAGGACAACGGAACCTGATATCGTATCCAAAGAGCTTGAGAACTCAAGACAACAAAGTACGGTTAAGCCAACAACTCAGGCCGATGAGATTCAAAAACCTCCCACTACTCCTCCAAAATTAACTAAAACTGAAAGTGATAATACACAAAAGAGTGGGAAAGGTAAGCTCGTATCGCCTAACGAACCTGCTTTGCAGAAGAAAATTGACAAATCATCAAAGAAAGAGAGCATTTCGAAGTATATATCCTAGAGTCCAATTTAGAATGCCTAAATTTTTTGAAACTTAAGTCATGCAGCCGCTAATAAGTTCTTATCAGATTTATTTGCAGTCCAAGAAGAGCCTCCTAAAAAGACCCAAAAGACAAATAATCTGATGCAGATTGTTGTTGGGAAGGACCTCATAAACCTATTTGATCCAAGGCTAACATGGTACTGGACGCAGGAACGGTCTATGATCAAATTATCTGATCTTCGAAGCAGATTTGGACAGAAATATCACTGGGTTGAAGGAGAACTTGACTAAGAGGCTTCCTGTTAATAACTGGGATCTCGGAAGATGTATGTATAGGGTGCAAGAGATTAAGAAAAGTTAGTTATTGTGAATATTTATATGAGTGAGAAGTACATATAAGTGCATATTCAGCAGTGTTATTATTTACAACTGATATTCACTGAAAAAACTAAAATATCTTGCCGAACAGGAACAAAAGCATCACATGTTGTCTATTAGGATTATTTGTTTTAGAAATAGCTTAAAGCAGATAATCAGCATTGGAATTTGTAAAATTTTGCTTAATAATACAACATAGCAAAAGGTTGCACTGCTCTATGCGAGGGTCTATCACTTAGATTTGAGATTAGGAGGAATGGAAGTAAAAGACAACTACTCAGGATTTAAATGAGTATGCTTTACATCAAGTTCAAACAAGAAAAAATTGAAAGGATTTCGCTAATCGTGGATAGTTTGGTTTTAGAAACAGGCTCAATTTAATTGAAACAAAACAATAAAAGAAGAAGAAAAGGCAATAATAATTCAAATTTTCACACCATAATAGACTTTTCGTTCGTAAACTGCATCCGAAAATTCATCAATTAAAACCTCCTTCACTGCATGGTTTCAGAGTTCCGACTCCCAATTCTTTTAAAGTCTTTGCAAGTGTATAGTAGTCACATGGCTTTGTGAGGAAGGCTTCTGCCCTGATATTTCCTGTAGGATCAGTGCATTCTTGCATTTCTTTTTCAATCGCATTCCCACTAATAATGACTATTTTACTCCCTGGGGCTTTGCTTAGATTTTCAAGCCTTCGTATTTCAGCGATTGCATCCTTCCCTTTCATTACAGGCATTTCGAGGTCCATGGTGATCACATCAAAGTAATTAAATCCCTTTTCTTGGAATATCTTAACGGCCTCTAAGCCATTCTGCGCGATAACCACCTCCCCAATCCCATATTTTTTTAACATTTCTGCATTAATCGTCTGGTTGATCGGAAAATCCTCCACAACGAGAGCTCTTGTCTTGGATTTTTTCCCTGGGCTTTCTGAAAGATCGATCTCGTCTATCAGCTCCGAATAGCTTGACGCCGCTGGAATCATTGCTGTGAAGCAGCTCCCTTTCCCTTCTTGACTATCAAGCAAAATCTCTCCTTTATGAGAGTTAACGATCATTTTAGAAACCCACAATCCAAGTCCAAGTCCTAATTTTTTTAGCTGCTTGCTGCTGTTGACATGAGAAAACTTCTCAAAAATCATTGTTTGATGATCCTTTTTAATCCCACATCCTGTGTCTTGCACCCGAATCATCAAGGCCCCATTTTCATCTCTATAGCTACTCTTAAACCATTTTGAATTATACAATTCCTCTTCCTCCTCGGTTTTCTCCTCCTTTAGCCCCCATGCCGTCAGGAAAACCAGGTTTTCCGTGGTAGTCTGCTCCGGAAGCCAGCTAAAAGAAACTTTGATAGACCCTTGCTCTGTGAACTTGATCGCGTTGGTTACCAGGTTAAATATCACTTGAGAAATTCGCTCTGGATCAATGCACAAACTCCGAGGGAACCCAGGTGAAATATCAATAACTGGAGTTAGCCCTTTCGCTCGAATCAAGTCTTTACACAACATGCAGTTCTCCTCGATGAATTTCTTCATATCAGTTGGAGATGGAGCCAGACTCAGCCCTTCTAGACCCTGTCCGAGCTTCCTTGAGTCGAGTATTGTCAATAAAATATTCTTTAATATTGTTGAGCACACCAACGCCTTTGTAACTACCAGCTTTGCTTGCGGTGAGAGAGGCATCTCAGAGAGCGTCTGAAGATTTCCAAGAAGCCCATTGAGAGGGTTTCTAGTTTCATGTGAGAAGCTTAAAATGAAGGTTTCTTTCTCTTCAAGCGCTTTGTTCAATTCCTCGCTCGATTTTCTCAGCTGTTCGTTTTGATCGGCAATCCGTCTTTTGAGAGTTGTCCATTCTGCAGTTATTCTCTCTTGAATCAAGATCCTCGCACAAGTTTGACAGCACATACTAAAAAATACCCGAAGCATCGCAGCAAAGCAGCTTTGAACTGCTACAATAATCTCTTCGTTGGATGCACTTCTGATGCCGTCTTCGATCTTTGGTTTGATAAGGTACCAGGATATCACAAGAGTAAAAATAGAATAAACTAGGAGAGATTTCTTCGAGGAGCCGAGAGTTAAAATCATAATGAGTCCTGTATACGGTGCAAAATAAGCTTCCAAGCAGTAAGGGGAATTCCATGAGGATATTAGCATTGAAAAAACTGAAAAATAAGCGATCGCGCGCACAAGAGTGTAAGTTCGTTTCCACACGAAGAAAATTGCCATCGCATACATGAAGTAAGAGAGGATGATTCTTTGCGCAGTCATATTGCCAAAAATGGAGCCGACTATGGTTGAAGATAGCGTGGCGCACGCAAGACCGTAAACCGTGAAGTAATTTGAGTATTTTCGTTCGGTGTAAGCCAAGGTTCCTTGAAGCGATGATGGAGGTTTGCAGAGAGGCTTGACAATTTTAGCGTGAAGTGTCCACATTTTGTAAATTTATTGGAAGAATCAATTGATAGTTCTTTAAATCGAGATTGGTTGCTTTATTATTTATTTTGTGTAATTAAAGTCAGAGGGAAACTCCAAAGAACCCTGTTTAATTATCAACTACCTGTTAATTGGCATATTGAGCATATTTAGTGATCCTTGATCACAGCTCCGGCAAGGTTCAACTGAGTAACTTTAGAGCTTCTTTATTAGAGTGATCCTTTAATTGGTGCCGATGAGAAGAATTTTCAGCTCTAACAATTGTAAAATTACTTTAAAGGAACGATGATTCGAGAAGGAAATTCATATCTGAAAATTTTAAGAAAATAAAGTTCGATTAAAATAATTAAGAATCTTGGATGTTCTGCTGATGCAACGGTTGATGATCTACCATTTAAGGAATTTCGTTGTCTCCGACACGCCATCAGAGTCAAGAGAAACAAACCTTTCAAGCAGGGTGAAGCAATTTTGAAAACTATTTCTTATTACTATGATAGAGCTCATAACCATAGATCCAAAGGCGAATATAATCTCCGAAATCGTTGTTACCTGCATTCTATATTCTTTGGTGGAGAAAAACTCACACCTGATGCCAATTGATCTTGAGCAATCTATGCCGATTCGATGAATGTTGAACTTATATTTAAATTTTAAAAAATGTGGTATTCTCGATGAATAACTCCTTACAAAATCTAAGTAATAGGAACCTAAAAGAGAAACGCTATTGTAGATTTTGGATGAAGGGGAAAAATCGAGTCACTTGTTTTGTAACAATCAAAACGAATGAAGTACTACTCTTCAAGCCTTTGCATGCTCTACAGGTGAGTGAATTTTAATCAGTCGATTCTTGTGTATGCTCGCTCATTCCGAATCGTTCGTGTGTATTGAGGAAACAATCCTCTATAAAAAAGAATAGTAAATTAGGATATTCTACTTCAGAGAACGAAATTGTACTACTTGAGAAAACTAGTGAATATTCACCGAAAAGTATGTTTTCATTAATAGCAGTGGCATTCATAAAATGTTGTAGGCAATGCCATCATCCGAGCTTTAGTCTTTTATCGAGCTCAACCTCTAAAATTTCTTCAATGCTGAATTGAGTTCTATGCTCACATTTTAAACAGAATCTGAAACATTCAAAATAACGATTAAAATTATCCAAAGACAAACATCATCAGATTCAAATTATGGCAGATTCCAAGGTAAGACTACAACCAAATGCTCATCTAATCCATTAAGACCTACCATAACAACTTCTCCCATCCAACTCCCTATCAGCAATAGTAAGTCCCGTTGAAATATCCAGTTAATTTAATAATATTCCCAGTACCGTTGCTATTGCTGAAGATCTCTCCCAGAAATACAAAGCTCTTATTGATTCTGAGCGAAAGGTACATCTCAAATCTCTCATCACTAAACAAAACTCGATAACCACAGCATTTCATTCATTTGGAGGGTGAATATAACCAATTCATTTATCAATTAGATATGCTCTACAAGGTAAGCAGCTTCTCCTTGAACTCATGTCAAATTATGCTGTAATATAGGAGCTATTATCAAGATATGAAGCCGTCCAAAAGGATAACGAAAGACTATTTCAAGATGTTAAGACCCTATAATCATCATTCATTGCTTAATTGCAGTGTTAGAACCAAGATTTGACTCGCACATTAAAGAAAATACAACAGGAAGATGTGGAAAGGAGCAATACACTCAAAAATATGTATTTCGCGTATCAAAAGCAAACAATGCAGTTGAAAGTACAATCCAAAAAAAATTCAAAGCACTCCAATGATCCATAGGAACTTGAAAAAGCGCATAATGACCTCAAAGACAAATTAAATGCAAAGCACGAAAAAACTCTTGTAGCAGATGTAGCCTAGCGCACCAATTCTGTGGATTATTCTATTTAATTAGATAGAGACGAAAACAGCAGTAGCTCATCAGAATATACTTCAAGAGAGACTAGAAGAAGTGGAAGCAAGACTTCACGTATGTATTTCGATGAGGTTGATGCAAATTGATTGCTTGTAGGCAGAAATCGATCGCCGCGGGAAAATTATTGATGATAGAGACCGATACATTTCCGATATAGAAAAAAAGCTCGATGACTACGCGAACCTCAATTTACGGGTTACCGAAGAGCATGCTCAAATGTAACAAACACAGCTGTTTATTGCATTGACATTAAATATATCAGAAAACTTGACCTTGCAACTCAGAAATCTAACTATGAGGGTATACTACACAAACAGTAATCGCTTACATAGTCTTCTCATATCAATACGAATCGTTCCTCTAGACGTTTAGAAATCGAGCATCTAAGGAGAGACCTTGATGATGAACGCGTGCGCTCAAAGGTTACAAAAGCTATGAAATCACTCCATGAATTTTTCGTGAAAAGGCTTATCAAAACTTCTTGGAGGCTCAAAATACTATTGATAAAAAAATCAGAACCAAAGACCTCGTTGTCAAACCAGACACCCATTACTACGAAGAAGAAATCCGTAGGCAGCGAAAAGAGCTGGAGGTTGCTCATGTAAGCAATGCCTGGTTTTGATGAGTGACTTTATTATTTAGCAAAAAATTAATGAGTTGAGAAGAAATCCACCGGAGCCACGAGTCGATTATAAGGATATCTTTGTCGTCGCGGGCCATTTAGACGATTTTGCGGAACGCGCAGACAAAGCCATGTCAATGTCTGAAAGGAACCACCTAAATCGCATTCGGAAAACCTATGCGTTTGCATTATGGAAGCTTCTTCAGCAAAATGATAACTTAAAAGAGAAACTCGAACTCATCCGAGAGTAATTAAAAAAAAAACTGTTCTTGAATGAGATTTTATTATTCAGCGATCCGAAAAATACAGCGTTGATGAAAGAAGCTCCACAAGTGATTATTACGCCTGAAGTCTCTGATATTATTGGTAGCATTTGAACTAGAAGAATGGTACTTATTGTTACAATAGAGAAATTGGATGGAGTGTTTTCTCATGTGAAAAAGACTATTATGGAGACCGTTTTGGAGATATTTATTCGAAGTGCCAATCATGCACACGAAAAGAAACTGTAATGAGACTAAATCTCAAATGTTAGTCTAACATCTTGCAAGGAACTCGTTTATTATTTTTGTGGTAAATATGGAGGAACTGAAGCCAGAGGATTCTCACCTCCTCATTGCTTTCATAGAGACCTATGAGATGTAATACACTGGAGAATAACAGAGTTGATGAATAATATTAGGCTTAAAGAGATACTATCTGGAGAGAAACGGGAAAAGAGCCTTAAAGATACGCAGGTTATGGCTGCAGTGCAGAAAGTACTAATACTTTCCTGGAAATCTCAATTGTGATTATTATGTAGTATCTGAAAGCGAGGGAGGTTGATATTGAGTTCAGAGATAATATAAATACTTGGATTGAAGAAACGCTTGATCAAATTGATAAAAAAAGAGATTACTCAAAGGATAATGAAGTTAATCGGGTAATGAAAGCTGATTTAGTGCTTTTTTTTTTTGCTAATCACTCTTGTTCTTCACAATGATAGGAATATCTTCATCTTTTCAGGCTACTGGCACTGAAGTACCGATGTGTAAATCCGATGTCTCATAAAAAGATAACAATCGATCCTGATCTTCAAATCCAACTTGAAGACAAAATTTGTCGTTCTTTCCTCAGGTAAAATAGCTTTCTGCTACCTCTCTGATATTTTCTTATAGAGGACTTCAAAGTCGAGCGGCACAAGAACAACCCTGAAATTGAGCTCGTTTCTAAATTCTTTTTTTTTTTGAACAATTAATATGAAAAAGACGGATTTATTTTATTTCTTTCTGGATTTTTGTTTCAGTTTAACATTTGAGATATTGTTGATAGAAAAGGAACGCAGGCCAGGAATTTTGTTCATATCCCTCCATTAACTACACACAAAAATAATTTTTATATTCCCTTTGTTTGACCCGGAAGGAAATTTTTGTTGAATACAAAGGAGACAGACAAAGTTCAGGTTGAAGAAATACATAATAAACTAGAGAAATCTTACTGAACTCACTTCAATTTTTCAAGAAATGTTGTATGGCTTCAAAACTAAATTGTTTCTGTCTGTACCCGTTATGAGTCTCTCACTCATCAAATAGACATTGATTATTTTTCTGGATCTGCATTTGCAATTTTGCTTCGTCTGCGTTTGTTTCTGAGAAGGAATTAGCAATGATTATAAAACCAGAATGGCATTAAAGGGTGCACAATGTAATAATTTATTTGAAACTACAGAGGATATTTTCAACGTTATGTTTACAAAATGGCTCGATAAGTCATTCCTGAAATTCCAGAGAGAGAGAAGCAGGTTAGGTGTCTGTCTTGCCTAAAGAAATTGCATTACTCGATTCATCCGTCTATTTCTGCAGCACTTTACAGGCATCCAGTACTACACAGATTGGGAATTGTATCTAAATTGCCATTTATTTGGGTTCATTGAATTAAGATCCTCAGACCATTGTATATGGAAATTACCTATTTTGAGTAAGCTAAAATTTCATTATTGTGAATACTTTCCAACTCAAGTTAGATTGCAAAGAATAGCTGATGGAGTATCCACAGCGAAGCAGACACTCCTCAAGAGGATAATTTCATTTCAACGAGATTGTCTCGCATCTTACGTGCTTAATTGTACTATTTTTCTCGAGAAGCCTTTGCAGGCTTCTTTTTATCTCTTCTGATGAAGAGATTCAGAGTCAAAGTTTCAGGACATAGGAGAAGATGGCTGATGAAGTAAAAAGCAAAAGCAAACTTCAACTTCAACAAGTTTCCTTAATTCTGTATTGTTTGCGTTTTGCTGTCCTTGATTTTTATAACAGCAATTAATTTAATTAAAATTTATTTGTTTAAGTGATAATTATGAAATTGGAGCTTTCCACTAATAAATTTTAAAGATTAGCAGCAATTCAGGTTCTGCAAACTTCCATCCGTGTGGCGTATGTTGGAAAAAATCTGTAATATAGTTAATTTCGAGGATATCCTATTTGTTGAAAACACGAGGTTATTTTCTTTGCTATCTTTACAATTCATGATCGAGATACTATTCCATATGAAATTAAAAAGTTTGATTCAAAAGCAATTTATTGTATTCGAGATATCCCGCTCTTCACTATACATAAGCATATGCCTCCTCTCCATTGGGTTATACAAAAATACGCAAGCAAAAATTTTGAGTATCAATTAAATAAAGTAATTTCAAGATGATTCGCTGTATGACGCATTATTGCCTTTTCTTAAATAAAAAATATCAATGATTCTGTTCCAATTAATTTTTATTCAATTAAGGCGCAAAATACACCTATACAGCACAAATGTGGATACACAAAAAGTTCGTCAGTCCTCTCTGCAAACCACCTAGCACTCTCAAAGGCCAATTTGCTTATCACGAAAGAAAATTTACAAACTTATACATGATTTATGGAGCGTTTGGCACCGCAATTCCAACGGTGCTGGGCGGATTAGTCACTGGCTACGCGGGAATCGAAAGGGTAATTTTCGTTTTTCTCACAATCGCCGTCCAACTCTTCTTGATTTGGATGAAACAGTACAAGAGTGTGACTTACTTAAGCACTCTGTCACTAGCCGCATCACTGTTTGTGTATTGGAAATCTCCTCATCAATTAGAGGCTTTTTACGTTCCAACTTACGCACTGGTCACCCTCTCTGGTATGGGAGCATCAAGGTCATCTCTCACGTTAATTGCCTGCTCTTCGTGTTATATGGTCTGGTTTCATGCCCAGCCAAAAATGAAGTCCTTTTTTCAATCAGCCTCAAAAGAGGAAATCGATGAAGCGATTCAAAAGTCAGTCATTGTGATGATAAGAATGTTTGTGAATATGTTTCTTCAAGTACTAGTAAAAAGCTGCCTTCAGGAAAAGATGTATCAGAAATGGGCGACGCTTAAAAAGAAAATCGCCGAGCAGAACGAAGCTCTTACAATTTCAAACGAAAAGCTCCAAGATGCTGTCAATTCAAGAGAAGAATTTATCCTCAGCTTCTCTCATGAGACCAGAAATCCTCTAAATGGTCTTGTTGGCAATCTTCAAATATTGAACGACATGAATTTGCCTCTCAATGTAAGGCAATTGGTAAATAAGGCGTCTATTTGCACTAAGATCCTGAAAAATATTATTCTGACAATTCTCGATTCGAAAAAATCTGGACATTCTGCTGTTGATATGCATCTCATGGCAACCTCCATCAATATGAAGGTATTTATCGAGGAAGTGTCAACCGTTTGCAAGGACCTTATCCAAGGGAAGGGTTTGCTGCCTATAATTGAGGTATCTCCTTCTTTTCCGAATTGCGTTGCGTTTGATCCAGAGAGAATGACGCAGGTGATCCTCAACTTGGTAGGAAACGCAATCAAATTTACTCAAAAAGGGTCGATAACACTCAGCTTTGCCTGGAATCCTGAAAAACGAACCGAAGAAGGCTTGATAACCCAGTTCAGTACAGCACTTGATATTCCGTATCCTAAGGAACAGACTTACAAGCAGCAAGATTTTTCATTCAATTTCAAAAAGATCGACATTGAAGAAAAAGGTCAATTGATTATTTCAGTCACGGACACAGGAAATGGAATCAAAAAGGAGCATCAGGAGACAATTTTCCAGAAATTCGCCCAGCTCAATGATAGAACAGAACTAAAGAGGCTTGGCCTTGGGCTAGGCTTGTGGATATCGAAAACAATCGTGAATTTACACAAGGGAGAGATATTTATTGACAGCACCGAGGGTGTTGGAAGCCGCTTTACAGTAGCCATTCCAACAGTCTGCGTGTCTGTGGCCACTGCAGACCAAACCAACGACACCAAATCCTGTTCGACAGCACACTACATGAGAGCATTAGTGGTTGAAGATTGTCCCATCAATCAAGTGATCAGTACAGAAATGCTTCAAAAATATGGATTTCGCGACATCGAGATTGCGTCTAATGGGAAAGAGGCTATTGAAATCTTCAAGAAGAAAGAGCCGAATTTCTTTGATCTCATCACTATGGATCTAGAAATGCCAGTTATGCAAGGGAAAGATGCTATCATACAAATAAGGCAGTTTGAGCAGAGAATGATGCATCTACCTACTAAAATTGCAATCATCAGTGGTAATGCAATCGAGAAAGAGATCAAGGAGTGTACTGACCCCACAGGAAAGATCCGAGCTGACGCTTTTCTACCGAAGCCTTGCGACTATAAGACGCTGGCCACCACTTTGAAAAAATTTGGATTCGAGCAAGGTAAAACTAGCCATCAGCTAGGAAAGAAGGTGAAAGTGTTGTTCGCGGATGACGATTTCTTTAACCTTGATGTGATGAAGAATTTTGCTTCTCAGCTTGGAGTGGATTATTTTGTTGCAAAGAATGGGCAAGAGGCTGTGGAGGTGTTCAAAGGAAACAGTTCTGAGATTCAAATGGTCTTTCTGGACTGTGAGATGCCGATAATGAACGGATTGGATGCTTGTCTGGAGATAAAAGAGATCATGAAGAAGGTGGGGAAGAGTTGTCCTGTGTACCTGGTAAGTGGAATCGATCAGAAAGATAACATTCCAACTGGCTTTGACGGCTATACACAGAAGCCATTCAATTTTGAAACTTTCAAGAAAATCTTAGGAAAACCATTTTGAAATTGAAGTCATTAGACAGTGAAAAACTTAAGCTTTGGTTAAATGTTACTGAAGTACAGTTATTGCTCTCTATATTTGGTATTTAAAATATCAATTTTTATTTTCCATATGTTTTACAGTAGAGATTTAGTATTTAAAAACGAGATGATTTCCCATCTGATTTTTCCTGAGTTTTTGATAAGAAATGCCGTTTTCCTTTGCTCAAAATGGTGATAACTGGAATAGTATAACAATGGCTGTAGTTGTAACAAATCCATCTCTCACTATATTTGAAAAAATAATAATAGCAATTAGATCCTCTCAAATCTTTCGTGAATTCTGATTTAGGAAGCTATCTCAACATCTTGGATGGCTATTTTCTTCAGCAAGTATATTTTGCAAAGAAAAACGCACGACGGACTTCTCGATTGTTGGTCGGCACACACAAAAAAATAAAAAAAAGGGATTGTTCTGACTTTATTCATAATATTCGATATTGGAGTTTTACATTTACGTAAATACAGTTGACTCCATAAATTGGTTTGAATGTTGTTGTGAAGGGAATCAGATTCGACATTGTAATTCATACTTTGACGATAACGCAAAATAAGGAATATCATAGCAAGATGGCCTGTTGAAAGCTCCTTCACCACTCTTCACCACTGAAAAATTAGATCAGCAAAGATTTTAACAATTGACTTCGAATTCTATGTATGTTGTTAAAGACTCACTTCGAGTGTTGTCCAGCAAACATTCTTTGATCAATTTCTTAATTAAATGAAAAAAGGAGGGACTTGTTCGTAAAATCTAATAAAATACATTAATTTAATCGATTAAATTCAGTTTGTTAAATAAATTCTCCGGATAGCTTCATATTGACCAACTCAGCATTTAGAGCTTAAAAAAAATATAAAATGATGTCATTTGCAATGCCTTTCTTCTTTTTTTCTCTCATACTCTTGAAAAACACTAAAAAATTTTTACCTCAATGATGACAGCCAGACTCATTTTTCCCTGTTAGCAATTGCATGATAAAATTTATTAATTTAAATTCCGGAATTTAAGTCTATTGAATGAATTATCACAAGACCTTAAATGTCTCTCAGAAGGCAACTACTGCTGAGATCAGAAAGAGTTACCTGTTTCTTGCTGAAAGATGCCATCCAGTAACATTTTCAATATATACACTTAACTGATTTTTCGAAAAATAGAAAAAACAAATAGCCTTGCAATCAACAGCTGATATTGACCCTGCAAACTTGGAACTCTTTAGGGCTCTTTCAGAAGCATACGCTGTTCTTTCTGATTCTTTCATCAGATCAATATATGAAGAATATGGGATCCACCAACTCAATACGAGCTATGAATGTGGACTCATACCGTGGCCTCTTGGCGTGAATCCTCGCGTACAAAAGTCATTTAAATTTTCAGACAACAAACGGACGCATATGACTCTGGAAGGAGCGTTGAAAGTGTTTGAAGAGGCATTTGAGAGGTAATTACATAAGTTGGTGTCTCCAAATTCTCACCATCCTGTAGCGAAAGGCCAGATCTGGGTCCAGTTTCAGTTGAACAGAAGCGAGCTGTTGACGATGAGTTTGATTATTATTAGTAAAGTGAGATAATTTCATTCTTTAACGGATTTTTAGCCAAAAAGCCATTGCAAGGCAACACAAAAAAAACTTCAGAGTTGACACTCAAATTGTTGTTACTGCACTACCAAGTAAAGGTTGGAAGGACTTGATTGAAAATAAACAGACTAACAGTGCAACTATCACAAGTGGGATGGTATCGAAAGCAGGGAGTGGAATGGTTTCAAAAGCAGAAAGTGAGTTGCCAAGCCGAAATAATTCTAAACCTGGAACTCTTATAATTACTCCAAGTCCGAATACTGACATGAGGGGTGAGGCAAGGAGCATGGCGAAAGGCGATAATCAAAGATCGAAAAGCGCGTTGTTGCCAAAGTGGATTAAAAGAAAATAATTGTGACCATAGCTTCAAATTGAAGCTTTTAAAAATATTGGATGGAACACTATATGATCATGTAATTGATGTTTCATAATTGTCAAGTTCTCTCTACAATTTATAGGCTCGCATAAGTTTCGTTGAATTTGCACTTCCTTGTTTATGAATTGAGTCCGATTATATTATTTCCACTTATAGATAAAAATAACCTAACATGTATGAAAGGTCTTGTGTAATTACAAATGCTGCTAAGTCAAAGTTCGAGAGACTCTGATTTAGCACTTTACTCAGATAACAGAAGA
>ENA-UOUE01000220-UOUE01000220.1-compost-metagenome-genome-assembly--contig:-NODE-220-length-48402-cov-8.934878_pt1 | contig 48402 bp, 15 predicted proteins | sample MGYA00238146_ERZ747223 | MGnify/ENA primary metagenome ERZ747223 (study PRJEB28781, sample SAMN06268865) | compost metagenome | isolation source: single cell | place: USA: California, Emeryville, Joint...
ATGGACGAAGCCAGAGAATTTAGAAAAGTTGCATGAAATGATCAACTGGGCAAGAGATCTTATGCCATCATCACAGAAATCTCAAGAAAAACAGCATGTAGCAATTGATGGGTTAGGATTCGAAATTTTGAAACAGTTGAATGATTATAATCACTCAACATCAACGTAAAGGGTTTATTTTATTGCTTTTCATAATTTCTTATTTTTTTGTTCTGTATTTTCCAAAAAAATGACTCAACTCTCGTATTTCTCCTTCTGTAGGTACTGACTTTGTTTCAAAAAATATTATAAGCGTTCTTAGCAAGCACAATTAGGCTAGCTTTATGCATTGAATAGCCACTTTGTTAGTTTACTCCAAAAGTTGTAAAAAGGTATTGGAACAACATATCCAAAGCACACATCAATATCAAGGTTACCAAACTTTAAATAAATTGTTAACACCACTATTACGAAGGAGAACTTGAGTAGGCACTAGGAGAAATATACTTCTTGCAAAAACGAATCTCTTCCTGAGGTAAGTGATCGTTGGTACCCAAAGGAAGAAGAGTAGCGCAACATTATAGAGCAGTCCCAACACCAACATCAAACGTGTCTGAGAGTGAAGTGTCGCACTGTAATTGCCGACATCAATTTGTTCATATCTTAGCATTTCTAGCATATAATATTCAGCGAGGAGGTTCATCAGGATGAAATCAAACACGTCAGGTGAGAAATAAAACTCGTTTATTGTTGCTAGCGTAGGTTTCGAGGCAAACTTTTTGATTTGGGAAATGAATCCGTCTATTATCTGATTTTGAGTTGCAAAAAAGCCTGTCCGTGCGACTCCTTTTATCCCAATTGAGCAGTAAGAATAGACAGTGGCCCCATCTTCGAATCTCATATAGCACCAAGTATGATCAGTGAGGTTTCTGAAAAATTCTTTTGTAATATCTGACAATATGTCGGTAGTTGCTGCTCGTTCTAGTGCATTCATCAAATGATTGTTCATGTCCTTTAGATCAGATAGTGATTGATTCAGACTTTCTTGATACGACTCGATGAGGGCAGGCAACGTTTGGTTGATATCAGGGTTCGCGACTTCATTGAATATCCTTGTCATAGCGGCTTGTGCTGTGAAACAAGAAGGCAAACCATTTGAAACTTTTTCCAGGTCGACGAGGAATGGAAGGATTTTTGCATTGGCATCCTTGAAAATGATATTAATCACTACGTAAGTTGCTGAAAGGAGCAGTGAGACGAAAAGAATGAGAACCACCAAGATTAAGGTCGAGCTTTTCTCAGTGAATGATCTCTGCATACGAATACTCCTTTTGATTTTAATGTTCTTCGATGAGCTGGAGGATCTGAACGATTCTTTTGATTTTTTCTTACGATAAGCAACATTTTCTTGTAAACTTTGCATCGCTGAAAGCGTCTTTCCAAAGAGCTGTTCATAAGAAACAACAATCTTTTTCAGACTCGGTTCCATTTCTTTCAGTGTTATGTTACACAGCTTTGTGAAGGCCACGACCTCCATCTTTTGGTACCGCCAGTAGATCGGAATGAAGGCTACCATCAATATGATGCTGATTATTACACCAGCTACCATGATCACATCAAGAGTCAGATTGGTTCTATCATAGAGATCGTAAATGTTTTGATAGTTCTTATTTGACATCTCTTCATACATTTCATTAAAGACTGGAAGAAACTCCCTTGTAAAGTTTAATATGTTTGGATCTATGGTTTCTGAGGAATAGTTGTATTTGGAAAGTTTATACGTGTAGGTCTGAAAAACGGCATTTACTTCGTAAAAATTTAGATTTCGATTGAGCTGTGGAAGGTCTGAAAAGTTTGCAGGGATAGACACTTTCAAGATGTCCTCTGAGAGGGATGGCAAATCGAAATTCATGATGAATTGATTATTCTGCGTCAAGGAAATCGTATAAAAATAGGCAGCGTAAAAGTTAGCGACCATTTGCCAAAGCGATCTGCCGGCTGCTGGAAGATACTGAACAGTGAATTGAGTCTCCGCCGCTATCGTATATGAAGGGGCAATAGCTTTCATAATCGAGGGAAAAGCAGCGCTTTGAGAGAACTGGGTAAAGGTGCTATAGCTATCTGCCAGGACGAAATAAGCCACAAGCATCGAAGCTACTGTTGAGGCCAAGCTGATGACTCCGAATAAATTGACGGCATTCAAGACAGCAGGTGTCTTTCTTTCTATGATAATGGATCTTAAGAAACCCATATGAGCTCCGATTGACGATCCAACCGACGAGGCTCTTCCAAGAGTTATCTTTTCGGAGCGCGCGGCCTTATTCAGCCCTCCGTGCTGACGATATTTGTCTCGTTGCATTTCAAGCTCCTTGTTCCATTCTTCCATTGAAACCGAGGAGCCTGGATTTACATCCAAGTTGGTCTCGCCTAAATTCCTCGAGCTTTTGATCTTCGGCCTGACTTTGTTTGCTCTCACGGAAGAGATAACCAGCTCAAACTCGCGTCTCTGGGCTTTGGAATTCTGATTCTCAGCTTCTGTTTTCATGACCTGCGTGTTCAGATTCTCAGGCTCTGTCCTCTGAATTTGAGTATTAAAGTTTTCGTAATCTGTTTTCTGAATTTGAGTGTTGAAATTATCATACTCCGTTTTCTGGACCTGCGTGTTTATATTATCAAATTCAGTTCGTTGAATTTGCTGAGAACTGAGAAGCTCGTATTCTGTTCTCTGAATTTGGGTGTTCAAGTTATCAAGCTCGGTTCTTTGAACCTGAGTCATAAGATTATCGAACTCAGTTTTCTGAATCCGAGCGCTGAAATTCTCAGTTTCTGTCCTTTGAACAAGGACATTCCTCGCCAAACTGTCAAATAACCTCGCTGCAGAATCGGGTTCCATCAAATCGCTGCCGAGATTCACCGCTTCAGTTTTTAATGGCTCCTGGTCCTTCGGAAGACCCGGGGATCTGAGAGTATCAATAGATTGGAGAGACAACTGCCTTGCTCGAGCTGCCAGGAACATTTTTAGTAATTTCCTCGACGAGACTTTCCCATTCATCTGAGCGGTGATATCATCATTCTCATCCAAATCAACTCCCTTTGTTTCTTGAGACTCGAAGGTCGCTTGATTTTTCTTTTGGCTGCTTGGGTTTCTATTCAGACTGTCAATCTTATGGAGGGTGACCGTCCTGGGAAAAGATGAGAAACTTCCAACATCTGTTTTAGATTCCTGGATTTGGAGGGTGACCCTCTCGGAATAAGTAATGTCAATGATCCCAATTGTTTCATCAACTAAAGGAACTCTCTGGATCCTCCCACTATAGTTTATCATGTAAAATGCTCGGGAAATCGCTTTTCGAGAGATCTTGGGGACGATCAGCAGCGCTTCTGATTCATTCCAGGCTGGTTTAACCGGCGTCTTTACGAGGATCGGTTTCAGAGTTGGGATCATATCGATGATGCTCAGCTCTCGAGCAATCTCAATAAATCGAGACCCGCTGCCCTTTACTACTTTTCTGAGGATGGTATCACTCATTCCGATCAACTTCATTTGGTTTTCGAGAGAAAATAACACAAATTCTTGTTCATGCGTCTTCTTCTTCCTCAGATAGCAGGTGATGCAAGGGTCTCGGCCGTATATCTCGACATCAGCGACAAAAGAATAGGCAATGAGGCTTCCGTTTTCGTGTTTCATGTATAACGTACGTTCTTCTTCGGCCATGTCTTTTAAATTCGCTTCTCCCTTCAAAATCTTGTCCTGAAGCGTTTTCAGGTTTTGAGGGTTGAATAATGTAACTTCAATATTTGAGATATTCATCTGATACAATTCTTTAGCTTCAACTCCCAGTAAAGCACAGAGATTCGTTGAACATCTCATTATCCGACCGGAGCTCTCAGGATTAAGACTAAACACAATCACCGCATAATCAGAAGAATCATCGATCTGGTTTGCAAAAAACTCAATGCTCATGTCCCAGCCATGAGCTGCAAGCTCGTTGGTTTCATTAGCTTTTTGTTGTCGATAAAGAAAGTAGAACTCTGCTACGTTGAATATGTCTATCCGGTTCTTGATTTGGAAAAATCGGCCTTCCGCCTTCTCTTCAACGATCTCAGAAAGAAAGAACTCATAGAGCAGGAGCGTCTGCTGGTGAAATTCGTTGATTTTGATGAGACTGTCGAGCTCTTTGATGATATTAGCTCGTTCATTCAGAAGCTTCTTCCCTTTGTTTTTAATCTCTTTGATATTGATTACAGGATTTTGAATTCGTTCATAGAACCCAAACGCTTCTGCAACGTAATTTTCGATGGAAGACTGGACTTTTTCAGACCTCTCGAGGAACGAAAAGAGCATTTCAGCAGATATCGTCTTTTTGGTTCCACTTCCAGCAATTTGCCTTTGAAGATCACGCTCTACAAGCCGAATGCTCGCGAGTGTCCGCGCAGAGGCAGAAGTCCCGAGAATCTTCTGCAATCGAGCGAGGATAATGAATGCTTTTCCATGGTTCCCTGTGATGTCTTTATGGAACGCTACATACGACAAATAGCATTCTGTACTCGCAACTCCCGCCGATTTTCTCTCGAATGAGAGCATAGACGAGTAAACGCTGTTGACAAAGTCATAAAAACTGGGAGTCAAAGCAATCTTCATGAGGTATTTCGAAGCGTCGATGTCCGTAACCTTTTCCATTAAATTATCTTCGGTTTGTCGCAAAAAGAGCTGGTTTTCGGTTTGCTTGCCTCGAATGATTGTCTCTATTATCTCATAGATCTCTGGGCCGTGGAACTCAAGATTCGTAAACTTAGACCACATTTGTCTCAAAAAGAGATCTAATTGAGACATTTCCAACCAGGACAAATTTCGGCTATTGTGGGTGAAGCAATTTGCGACTCGTGCCGAGACATACCTCATTCTCCTTCTCTCAAGATTTAATATTATTCTGCCAACAAAAGGAGTTATGAGTAGAATCGCTAGACTTCTCTGAGACCTCATTCCACTTGGGAGAATATCTATATTTTCCCATAGAGTAAGAAGTGTAATAGCGTAAATCGGGACTTGTAGAATCGTCACTTTAAGCGTAAATTTGTTGATTTTCATATTTAAATGGTTTCCCAGGGCGATAAGAATAAACAGTTCGACGAGTAGGTAAATTCCAGCACACACAAATACGCCTATCTGCGACTCGGTGTATGCGAGAGCAGAAATTAGTGTCAAGAGTACTCCTCTCAACCGTTTCGAAATTCCGCTTCTGTGTTCAGTTCTTATGGATTCAGTGTTGTAAGAGACCGAAACCTGGCAGTAGGTTTGCCAATAAAAATGCAGTAAACTCATGATAATAAGAATAATTCCAAGGCTCTTCAGTGCTTTCCGGGCTGAGCCTTTTACACTGGCGCTTAAAACATAATTTTCAGGGTGGAAGATGGTTTCCATTCCAGTCGCCAAGCTAAATAGAAATACCACTTCTCTGTTTAAGGTATAATGCTCAAGGGTGCACAGAGCTAGCAGACACAAATCCTGCAGTTTCTTGTACTTTTGACTCATAAAGAGCGAAACCAACGTCAGCAAAGCCGATCCGATGTACAAGAGAAGAAGGACGATGAGCGGGAGGAAAAGAGTAATACCAAGTTCTTTGCAGAAGTACGGGAGATTGAACAGAGCAACGATATTTTTCACGGTTTTTGAAATGAAATCTTCATGATTGGTTTGATTCAGGCACAGGAAGCTCAGAACCTGGAGCGCGCTTGAGGCCACAAGGACTTTAGCTAGTAGTAATGGAGTAGCCGGTTGAGTAGTTCTTAGCGTGTTGTAGTCAACTAAGAAAGTTGTCAAGTCTTTCATTTGGAACTAGAGTATTTATATCAATTATTCTGAAACCATTTACCTTGTGTAGATAAGATTGAAACTCGTAAAAAATTCGTGTATATAAATTGGTTCGCATACGCATATGTTCTCGATTCTATTCGATATTTTTTCTTGGATAGCGAATATTACATAAATTAGATGAGTTGGACAATTAATTATTTTAATCAAATTCGTGTTCTGAACTATTCTGACTTTCCGAACTGTTTTTTCAAATTTCAGGAGGACATCTCATACGTAATCGCTCTTAGACGGTGTTGTGCGTGGGTATTTCTCGAGCTTCATGGGATGATGCTAGATGAGGTGAGCAATATTTTATCTAGACGCTTTGATATTTAACAAAGAGATTTTCTATCGTGAACTACAGAGAGTATGGTAATCACCCAAAAGAGAGAAGGTAGTGCTGTGCTCATACCCAGGAGGCTCCTGGCGCCTCGAAAGGTCCGAGTTCTTCTGAGAAGTTCACATTTGTTCTAATTCTAATACTTCTAATTCCAATTACTTCCATAGGAATTGAGTTCAATTAACAAATATTCCAGACCGTTGATTTTCTATGAATCCAAACCAAAAAATTTGACTGCTTAAATTAGAATAAAAATCTTAAATTTCTCTCTGTGCTTAGACACTAAAGATCTCGATCGTAGAAGTGATCTATTTTAGTCGAGACTTCTCTTGGCAGTTATTTTGAGGGAGTTGCTGATTTATTGGTTAATATTTTTTCGATATAAGGAAATTATATTAAATGAGTCCTTTGGATGGAACACAATTTCAGTCTTCACCAGTTTTATTCTTCTGTGTATGACCAAATTGCTCTTTCTGCTTATTTGCAACGGAATTATGTTATATTGGCCATTTTTCATCTATAGCTTGAATGTTGCCGAGAAATAAAGAATCTAATGCACTCAAGAAAATGTTTGAACCAAAAATCAGAAGATAGTAGCATTATCATCCTTAACTCGCCTATGGTGAACCTGATTCTGAGGTTAGCTTGGACGGCCACCAATCACCTTGTAAAATTACGACTGCAGGAATAAAGTACATAAAAGACTGTGGTTCCTAATAATTAACTTCCGAATTAATTCACAAAGCTTGCTGGATTAGCAATAGCACGACTCACTTAACATTATATGTTATGAATAAGATTTCGAGTTTTCGTAGGTTAGTTTCAGAAAAGAGAATCTAAATCAAATATTGATGAATCTGATAAAAAAGCATTGCAAATTAAATGAGCAAAGCAGAAAAATCCTAATTAAGAATCCTAAAGGCTCTCGCCTGTCTTCGCTATTTGTTGTCTATAGTATATCTCTGGAGAGTCATACGATCTCAGGATAGCTTAATATCGCTGAATACATCATGGAGGAAGAGAAATTGGTTCTCTTTGGGTTTTCGATATAATTTTATTCAAAATTCCGTGAGAAAAGATCCAAAGGAGTTGCTACTTTCTCTTCGATATCCAATAATATATGATGTGTGAGAATAACCGCATTGAGAAAACAAAAAAAATACACTGCAGGCGTTCTCGCAGAAGAAAATCTGATAAAATTTAAATAACAAACTCCTCAAATCAATCGCCTCAAGAGCTCTTTTCTTAATTTTGAAAACTCTTAATTTCTTCATTGAGTTTGGCTGGCCTCTTATTTTTGCTTTATTCTGTTTGTTTTCCTAGAGTAAAGACAGGGTACTTTCCAAAGCATAATTGCTCGAGTAATAGAGGTTTGTCCATGTGAAATGAGAAGTATTGAAAAGCATTAATTTTTGAATATTTCTACCCTTTAAATACCTTGCGCCTTGTAGTTAGCAACTCAAGAAGGACATTTCTCTTGAAAATATTGTTTTTGTTGTTTCTCTTGATATTGGATCTATTGAAGTTTTTAAATTTCTCAAAGCCTGAAGTTTAAAAATTCTGATTGAAGATTGATCTGAAATCTATCGGTATTAAAAAAAAATATAAACCTCAAAACACAACTATGGTATTGCGGTTAAAAAGTCACAATTGGTTAAGATTGCGTATGAATACAGCAGAGATTTAAAGCGAGGGTCATTACTGAAACTACCAAACTTTAAATAGATTATTCACACCGCTATTATGAAGAAGAACCTTTGTAGGCATCAGCAGAAATATACTCCTTGCCAATATGAATCTTTTCCGAAGATACGTGATCGTTGGCATCCAAAGCAAGAAAAGAACCACAACATTATAAAGAAGGGCCAATATCAGCATCAAACGTGTCTGAGCGTATAGGTTTTCCGTGTAGGCTCCGACGTCAGCTTGCTCGTGTTTTAGCATTTGTAGTAGAAAATTCACATCAAGTAAAGTCATATAGAGGAATTCAAGCACATCGGGTGCGAGATAAAATGTCAATGCCGATATTATTGTCGGACTGGCCACAAATGTTTTAATTTGAGAAATGTAACCCTCCATCAACTTATTGCCAACAGCGGGAAAACCCGAACTGGCTACACGTTTCATTGAAGTTACGCAGATGGAGTATAAATCACTTCCATCATCAAATTTCACGTGGCACCAGCTATCATTAGTAATATTACTGAAGAATTGCTTTGTATAAGGTGATAAAACATCTGTAGATTCTGCTCGTTCAATTGAATTTATTAAATGATTGTTCATTTCTTTGAGAGCAACCACCGATTCATTGAGAGTTTCTTGATATGAGTCCATGAGAATTGGCAGCGTTTCGCTGATTTTGGGATTCAGGATTTCGTTAAGGAGCCTCACCATGACTGATTGAGCTGTATAGCAAGCAGGTAGACCCTCTGAAATTTTCTCGAGGTCTGTGATGAAAGGAAGGATCTTTGCATTTGCATTCTTGAACACGATATTAATCACAATGTATGCTGCCGAAAGGAGAAAAGAGACAAAAAGGACAGTAATCACTAATAGTAACGTCGAGCTTTTCTCAGCAATTGATCTTCTAGCAAAGGGGTTTCTTCGGATTCTGCCATTTTTCGTCTGACTGGAAATACTTTTAAAAGAATCTTTTGATTTTTTCTTCTTATAGCTCACATTTTCCTTGAATTTTTTGAGCGCAGGTAGGGGTTTTCCAAACAATTGCTCATAAGAAAGTGTAATCTTCTTGAGACTAGGCTCTAGTTCTTTCATCGTAATACCACAAAGCTTTGTAAACGCTACTGTCTCCATTTTTTGGTATCTCCCGTAAATAGGAATGAAGGTTATCATCAAGATAACGCTGATTATTACACCAATAACCATAATCACATCGAGAATCAAATTGGTGGAATCATGAAGCTCGTAGATGTGTTCGAAATTCTCATCTGATATGTTGTGGTACATCTCGTTAAACGCCGGAATGAACGTTCTTGTAAAATTCAGCAGAGCCAAGTCCAATTTTCCTGAATAGAAATTATATCTTAGGTGTTTGTATACGTATGCCTGGTACACCTCATTAGCTTCGTAAAAATTCAAATCTCGATCAAGCTGTGGAAAATCTAAGAAATTCACGGGGATAGACAGTCTCAGGATATTCTCTGAGAGAGAAGGCAGGTCGAAATTCAGAATAAATTGGAAATACTGAGCCGTTCCAAATTTGTAAAAGTACCGTGCGTAAGTCGCCGCCACTTCTGCTCCAGCAGCACGAATTGCAGGCGGAAAGAGCTGTATAGTTGAAAGTCCAATTTCATTTGCTATCATATATGAAGGGGAAATAGCTCTCATGATAGAAGGAAAAGATGCGCTTTGAGCGAATAAGGTAAAGGTGCCATAGCTATCGGATAGGATGAAATAAACCAGCAAGACTGAAGCTACGGTTGAGATCAAGGAGATTAGTCCGAAAAGATTAACTGCAGTTAACACAGCAGGCGTCTTCCTTTCGATGATAATGGAGCGCAGAAAACCCATATGAGCGCCGATTGATGACCCCACCGACGAGGCTCTTCCCAGTGTTATCTTTTCTGTATGCACATCTTTCTGGAACTTTTCAGGAATATGCTGTTTAGCTCTTGGCGATCCGTCTCCTCCTCCTACGTTTGAGTTGATTTCCAAAGGATCAGTCCCTGGGTTAATCTCACAATGGCCCTGAAGCTGGAACTGCGAGGCTCTAATATGTGGCTTTGATTTTGACCTTGCTGAAGTAATGAACAGCTCAAACTCAGTCCTCTGAGCCTGGGTATTGCTATGAAAAACCTCAATTTCCGTCTTATGAACCAGCGTATTAAGATTATCGAATTCCGTTTTATGGACTTGAGTATTAAGATTCTCGAATTCTGATTTATGGACTGTGCTGATAAGGTGCTCACCTTCTGTTTTCTGAATTTGAGTATTTCTCATGAAACCGTCATGTATTCTCGCTGAAGATTCAACTCTATCTAAGAAAATCTCACTAACCACTTCAGTTTTTAGAGGATCTTGGCCTTTCTGGTCATTGAAAACGAGGCTTTGAATATTATTTCTCGAGGATTTCTGAGAGTCCTGAGACTGGAGAGTCGCCTGCTTCCCACGTGCTGCTTTGAACATTTTCAGTAGTTTACCCGGTGTGACCTTTCCAGGCGTCTGAAGAGGACTATTGATGTCTTCCTCAGCATGTTCTGCTTTCGATTCAAGTGAGTCCCAGTCCATTTGATTTTTTCTATTTCGACTTGAGATGCGTGTAATGCCATCAAGCTTGTGTCGAGTCACGAGCTTTGGAAGAGTTGTTAACGTGGCATTCTTTGATTCGAGGATTTGAATATTAATCTGCTCAGAATAAGTGATCTCTATGACTCCAATCTTCTCGTCGACAAGTGGAATCGTCTGGATCTTCCCGCTGTAATTTATCATGAAAAACACTTGGGAGACCGCCCTTTGGGAGATGTGAGGCACTATAAGCAGCGCTTCTGATTCAGTCCACGTTGACTTTCCCTGAGACTTGAAAAGTATGCTTTTCAGCGACGGGATCATGTCGATAATGTTCAAATAACTGGCAATCTCATTGAAACCAGTTCCGCATCTAATGACGTCGGTGATCAAGGCGTCACTCATTCCGATCAGTTCCGTTTGATTATCGAGAGTAAATAGAATAAATTCTTGCTCATGAATCTTCTTCTTTCTCAGATAGCAAGCAATGCAAGGGTCTCGGCCATAGATCTCTACATCAGCAACGAAAGAGTAAGCAATGAGGCTTCCATTGCTATGTTTCATATATAAGGTATGATCGGTTTCAGGTAAGTCTTTTAGGCTGGTTTCTCCTTTCAAGATTTTTTCTTGAAGGGTTTTCAGATTTTGAGGATTGAATAGTGTAACCTCTAAATTCGAGATATTCATTTGATCTATGCTTTGACTTTCAATGCCCAGGAACTGGTAAAGATTTGCTGAGCACCTCATAATCTTTCCAGTATTCTCTGGATTGAGACTGAAGACGACCACTGAATAATCAGAGGCTTCATCCAGCTGATTTGCAAAGAACTCAACATTCATGTCCCAGCCAAGCGCTTCAAGATATGTAGCAGCACCAGTTTGCTTTTGTTGGCGATAAAGATAGTAATACTCTGCTACGTTGAATATGTCTATTCGGTTCTTGATTTGGAAAAACCGGCCCTCTGCTTTCTCTTCAACGATCTCAGAAAGAAAGAATTCATAGAGCAGAAGTGTCTGCTGATGGTATTCGTTGATTTTGATGAGACCGTCGAGTTCTTTGATAATGGTAGATCTTTCGTCTAATAGCTTTTTCCCATTGCTTTTGATGTCGTTAATATTGATAATGGGGTTTTGGAGTCGCTCGTAAAAGCCAAAAGCCTTTGAAATATAATCCTCAATAGAAGATTGAATTTTTTCAGATCTGTCGAGGAACGAGAAGAGTATCTCAGCAGATATTGTCTTTTGAGTTCCACTTCCAGCGATCTGTCTCTGGATGTCTTGCTCTGCGAGCTGCATGGTCGCCATTACCCGGGAGGACGCAGAAGCTCCCACGACTCTTTGTAAGCGAGCTAAGATAATGAATGCTTTCCCATGGTTTCCAGTGATATCTTTATGGAATGCTATGTAAGAAAAATAGCAATCTATATTCGTCCCGTTTATTGCCCCTTGTCCCAATATCGATGAATAGACGCTATTGATAAACTCATAAAGGCTGGGCTGAAGGGCTTCCTTCATTGGATAATCCGACCAATCTTGATCTTTGGACCTTTCCATTAAATTCTCTTCCATTCGTTGCAAAAATGATTTCTCGGCGAGTTGCTTGTATCGGATTATCGTCTCAATTATTTCTTGGATTTCTGGACCACGGGTCTCAATGTTCTTGAATTTCGAGTTCATCTGTCTCAGAAAGAGATCGAATTGAGGAACTTCCAGCCAGGTCAATCCTTGAGAGTCATTGGAGAGACAAGCTACAATTCGTTGAGAGAGATATCTCATCCTTCTTCTCTCCAAATTGAGAATTATTCTCCCAAATAGCGGAGCTATCAGCAAAATCCCAATGCTTCTCTGTGAACTCATTCCTCCTTCGAGAACCTCCGAAATGGACCAGTTAGAAAGCAGTAAAATGACGTAAATAGAGAACTGTAAAATAATCGTCCAGAGCGTAAAGTTATTGATGCTGATAGTCGCATGATTTCCCAGGACTATTGCCAGAATTACTTCGATGAGGAGATATATTCCGACACACACAAACACACCTGTCGGCGAGTCGAGGTAAGCCAAGGCTGAAATTATTGGCAAGAGCGCTCCCATAAGTTTCTTCGAGATTCCGCTTCTATGCTCGGTCCGGACGGTCTCAGTTTTGAAAGAAACAGAAATATGAATGTAAATTTGCCAAAAAAAAAGCATCACGCTCAAGGTGACAAGAACAATTCCAAAGCCCATGAGTACTTTTCTTGCGAGAGAGCTCGGTAGCTGAGCGTCAGCGATAAAAGTTTGTGGCCGAAAGATAGCTTCCATTCCGGTCGCCAGGCTACAGAGAAATACGACTTCTCTCTTCAAGACATAATGCTCTATCCGGCAAAGGGAGATCAGAATGAAATCTTGGATTTTTTTGTATTTTGGACTCAGGAGAAAACAAAGCGATGTCTTCAAGATGTATCCGATATGTAAGAGAAGAAGAACAGCGAGCGGCAGGAAAAGTGTAATGCCCAGCTCCTTGCAAAAGTATGGGAGATTGAAAAGGGAAATGATGCTTTTCATGGTTTTGGCTATTAGATCTTCATGCCCGGTTGGTGTTAAGCACAAGAAGCTCAGAACTTGGAGAGCGCTTGATACTATAAGCACCTTAGCGATTAATGGCGGAGTCGCTGGTTGGGACCTTCGTAGCGTGTTGTAGTCTACTAAATAAGCTTTCAAGTCTTTCATTGAGAACTACCGGAGATAAAAATTAATTATCCTAAATAGTTCTCATAAAAGATGTTCCTTTAGGAAATTTAGAATGAACTAATTTTTACTATCCTAAGCTTTATTAATAGAATGGTAACGATAAATTTTATTTGCCTTTATCAGTGGACCACGCAGTGAATTATTTTAATTTCCTTTGATTTTCCGCTGCCCTTTTCTTCTAACATACAGTTACTAATCTCAAGAAGCCGTCCTTGCCAAAAGAAAGCACGGCAGGCGAATCAGAAGCTTAGGATCTGAAAATGGGAAGTTCAGAGTCGATTTTTCATAAATAAGTGCTCTCAAGCGATCCATAAGCAATTTTCTGAGATGTTCAAGGTGAGAGGCAGAAATAGCTCTCTTGTTCAAAAAGAAAGAGGCATTAATATAAATTAATTTGATGAATTAGATACAATTCTCAAAGAACTACAGACCTTTAATTTAGTTGCTAATAAATGCTATAAAGGTTTATAATTATATAATTTACCAGCTTTAATTCGTAACTACTGATTTCGTCAGTAGATTAAAATAGATTATCGTCAAGAAACCTTTAGAAGTTGTTTAGCGGCAGTAAAGAATGAGATAATTTCACAAAGATAAGGAACGTTTCTTCTCGAAATGAGGCCGTCGAAGGAGACTGGATTAAAAGTTCAAAAACTTTTTTGTTAAAAGTGTTAAAATTACTTTCGCTCGCCACTGCATTTCAACCCAACGTATTCTCTATGATTAGCAGTACTGCGGTTGTCCTCAACTGCACTTACAAACGAAGCCAATAGCATCAGTCACCAGTTTCAGAACGTAACTTTCTTTTGCTTAGTGGACTACTGCCGAAATTAAACCGTATTTGAATCCCAATTAAGGTTTATAATAGTGTTGAGACAAGGTGCTTCATTTGTGTTGAATAAAACAATTTCATAAGCGAAATACCACCGTAATGAAGACGCCCGCTATTGAGATCAGGATCTTTGTGGATTGAAACCGATAACTTTCGAAAAGTACAAAATTTCGGACTAACACTCGATGAATATCGTATTATAATAACTGTAATGAGAATTCATGAGAACGCGGTCTCATCAAAGTATGTATTTATGACAAAAAATCCCTTTGAGTGAAGATGGTCATTCAAAAATCTAAATTAGAGTATCGGAAGAACAAATCTACTTTCATAGAATTAACTCGTTAATGTTGGCCTTTGTTGTTGATTTTAAAGTTCTGGAAGAAACAGTTCACATATCTGTAAGAAAGGGGCTTATAGGCCCAACTTTTTCTCTACTTCTCAGAATGATTAAATAGAGTAGGGCTTCCGAGGCTGCGATGTCGCAGAAATGTTGTCTGATAACTCATGGACGTAGAGATAAATTCATATTGAAGGTATAAATATCTTTCTTTCTCTCATATTGACTAAGAAAACACCCTCTCTTTTCAAATAACAGTTGCTAAGATAAAATTAATTTGATTATGTACTCAAAAATTAAATACAATTATAGCTTCTTTGGTTTTACGTTCTGTTGGAGTCTAATCTTTTGCTTTTAATTTCGCGATTCATGTCCATTCCGTTTTCTTTCTTGCAAGTAAGCCGACTACTTTATTTGAAAAGAGATTTTGTGAAAAAACCTGAGATTTCGTCTCTTGAAGCAAAATATTCTCATTCTATCGAATTTAATTTCCATGAAGAAAATTATTTCCGAAAGCATCGTCTATGGTGGTATAAGTTGCCTCTAAAGCAGCCGAACACAATTTTGTTGAGACCCATTCGATTGATTTCCATAGCGCTATGCATATTGTTCTCATTTTCGTAAATTACTTCTTCTGGTTCTCCAAATGAATGAAAAAAAGTAAATAGCTGGACTGCTGGCCTTTCTCAATGAAGATTAAGGCCCTGTTGTAAAATTTTCATTTCATTAATTGAGGTTGATTTCCACTTGAAATTGATTGTTTCATGAGGAATTTTAATTACCTGCAAACACATAAAATCTCCACAGCAGCCTGGATTTTTCATTTTTCACGACTTATCAGCAAAATGAGACTTTTCTTTGCTCTTGCTTCCATTATTAAAAAGGGATGTGCTTTCCATATTTTTTCCAAGGCTTAATTCTGCACATAGGCGTAGGAAAAGTTCGATTATGATTTTTCATTTCTTAGACACACAACACAAAGTTGAGACTGATTTTAATCTCTACAAGTCAGAATGAACTTACCAAACTTTAAAAAAATTGATAATTCCACTATTATGCAAGAGAACCTTAGTCGGTACTAGGAGAAATATACTTCTTGCTAAGATAAATCTCTTGCGTAGATACCTAATCGTTGGTATCCAAAGCAAACAAAGCAGAACAACATTATACAGCAGACCGAAAGCCAACATCAAGTACGTTTGAAAATGCAGTTTCTCAGTGTAACTTCCGACATCAGCTTGCACAGCGTTTAGCATTCCCAGCAAATACGCTTCGGTAATCAAATTCATGAGAATGAATTCAAACACGTCAGGGGAAAAATAAAAAGAATATATCGTGGTTAACGTGGGATTCATTGTAAATTTCGTGATTTGGCTCGTAAAGGCTTCCATTAGTTGATTTAGCGTTGCAAAAAAGCCAGAGTTAGCAACTCCTTTGATAAGAGTTTGGCAAGAATAAGGGCCTCCTTCGCCAAGGTCCAGCCAACACCATTTACTATCTGTGAGATTTTGGAACATTTCCTTAGTAGTCTCTGTGAAGATATCGTTAGATACAGTTCGTTGCATAGAGCTGATCAAATAATTATTCATTTCTTTGAGAGCGGCCATCGATTCGTTCAGAGTTCCTTCATATGACTCAACAAGGGCAGGCAGCGTTTGACTGATTTGAGGATTCGCGATTTCACTAAAAAGTCTCGTCATAATCGCTTGAGCTGTGAAACAAGCGGGTAAGCCAGCTGAGATTTTCTCTATATCCAGGATGAATGGAAGGATCTTTGCATTGGCGTTTTTGAAAGCGATATTAGTCACGATGTAAGTTCCTGAAAGTAGCAATGAAACAAAAAGAACCAGAGTCATCAATACGAAATTAGAGCTTTTTTCAATAATTGCCTTCTTTTTTGAAAGTTTATTGTTCAGTCTTGTCCCTTTTGCTTGAGTAAGGAAACCTCTAGAACGATCGTTTGTATGTTTTTTATGATAGCTCAAATTTTCCTGGAAATTCTTTAGCGCTGGAAGGGTTTTTCCAAACAGGTGTTCATAAGAAAGTGTTATCTTCTTGAGACTAGGCTCGAGTTCGTGCATTGTGACGCCACAAAGCTTTGTGAAGGCTACCATCTCCATTTTTTGGTATCTCCAGTAGATAGGGATAAAGGCGATCATCAATACAACGCTGATGATAACACCAACGACCATAATCGCATCGAGAGTCAAATTAGTGGATTCATGGAGACTGTATATGTTTTTGAAATTCTCATCTGATATGTTTTTGTACATATCGTTAAACGCCGGAATGAACGTTCTCGTCCAATTTAGCAGAGCCGGGTCCATCTTTCCTGAATAGAAATTGTATTTGCTGAGTTTATATGTATATGCCTGAAATACATCATTTGCTTCATAAAAACTTAAGTCTCTATTTAGCTGTGGGAAATCTAGAAAGCTCGCTGAAATTGAAGCACTCAGAATGTCCTTTGAGAGGAATGGGAGGTTGAAATTCAGGACAAATCGGTAATACTGATCCAAAGAAAAAGGCTGAAAGTACTGTGAGTAAGCAGCAGCGCCCGACTCCCAGAGTGGCTGAACAACAGGAGGAAAGAACTGTATAAAAAATTCGAGTTCCGTTGATATCACATATGCTGGGGAAATAGCTCTCATGAATGAAGGAAAGGACGCGCTCTGAGCGAACAAGGTAAAGATGCTATAACGGCTGGATAGAATGAAAAAAGCTGCCAGAATTGAAGCTACTGTTGAGACCAAAGAGATGAGTCCGAATAGATTAACTGCAGTTAAGACTGCAGGCGTCTTCCTTTGAATAATAATGGACCGTAGAAAGCCAAGATGAGCACCGATCGACGACCCAACTGACGAGGCTCTTCCAAGCGTTATTTTCTCGGTACCTCCAGCCTGATTTAAACCATGAAGATGCCGTTGAACTCTCTTCGGTTCAATAGCCTCATTAACTGAAAATGGAGAGGTACCTCCTTGTCTGTACGCATTGACGCTAGCTCGAGGAACTGAATCTGGTGCTTTTGGTTTTAGTTTCATGCGTGGTGAGGAAAACGCAAGCTCGATTTCTGTGAGCTGAGCTTTGTTATTTCCCGGCACCGAGATTTCATTCATAGTTGAATATTTTGCTTCGTGGAGAGACCAACTCTTCAGGACATTCACTTCTGCCTTCGAGAATATGGTTTGGTCTATACTTTGGATATCTTCATGAGATTTCTGAGAAAATAAGTTCACCCGAGCTGACTTAAACGTGTTGAGGAAAGTGACAGCAGTTTTTTCCTGTTGTCGAGGGATATTGGTATCCTCCTCAGCAATTTCCGCTTTCGCTTTCTGGGGACTCTTGCTTTCAGGAGTTTTAATCTGATGAGTTGAGTTTTGAAACAAGCTAGATAACCTATAGAATGCCGTGGATGAGAACTTGACGCTAGTTACTTCTGAATCTAGCGTCTTTGGAGAAATCCGTTCAGAATAGCATATTTTTATAATTCCAATCTTTTCTTCAACTAACGGGATCGCTTGGATCTTTCCACTGTAATTTATCAGATAAAACGCTTGAGAAATCGATAGTCGAGGGACATTTGGAATCACTAATAATGCTTCTGACTCACTCCATGTCAGGTTCGTTGGTGTATTTGGAAGGATCGTTTCTAGGGTTGGGATTAACTCGATAATATTCAAATCGCTAGCTATCTTATTGAAGTTTGGACTGCACTTTAAAACGTCACTGAGCAGGACTTTGCTCATTCCGATAAGCTTTGTTTTGTTTTCAAGAGAAAATAGGACGAATTCCTGTTCATGGGCCTGCTTCTTTCGAAGATAGCAAGTAATACAGGGCTCTCTGCTGTAGATTTCGACATCGGCGACAAAAGAGTAAGCGATGAGGCTCCCATTTTGATGCTTCATGTATAATGTACTATCGACTTCAGGTAAATTTTTCAAACTTGCCTCTCCCTTCAAAATTTTATCTTGAAGAGTTTTCAGGTTTTGAGGATTAAATAGAGTAGCTTCCATATCCGAAATATTCATTCGATTCAAGTCTCTGTCTTCGAATCCCAAGGATTGATAAAGATTTGATGAGCATCTCATGATCTTGCCGTTGCTATCCGGGTTGAGACTGAAAACAACAACCGCATAATCAGATGAATCGTTTAATTGGCTCGCGAAAAACTCAACACTCATATCCCAGCCAAGAGTCTCGAGCTCTGTGGCATTGGTATTGAGCTTTTGCTGCCGATAGAGAACATAATACTCCTCAACTCGGAAGATATCCATTCTGTTTTTGATTTGGAAAAAGCGACCCTCCGCCTTCTCTTCAACGATCTCAGAAAGAAAGAATTCATAAAGCAACAGAGTCTGCTGGTGATACTCGTTGATCTGGACTAGACTGTCCAGCTCTTTGATAATCGCAGTACGTTCGTTGAGAAGCTTCTTTCCTTTGGTTTTAATGTCTTTTGTGTTGATGACCGGCTTTTGGAGCGTCTCGTAGAAGGACAATGCTTCTGAAACGTAGTTTTCGATAGAGGTCTGGACTTTTTCACTCCTGTCGATAAAAGAAAAAAGCAAGTCAGCTGATATAGTCTTCTGGGATCCGGTTCCGGCAACTTGCCTCTGAAGATCATTTTCTGCGAGCTGCATGCTGGCTATTGTGCGAGCAGAAGCAGAAGATCCAAGAATCTTCTGTAAGCGAGCTAGTACAATGAACGCTTTTCCATGGTTTCCTGTGATGTCTTTATGGAATGCTGCGTGGGATAAATAGCACCCCATATTTGAGGTCCATGAGGATTTTCTCTCGGATGAGAGAATAGTCGAATAAACACTGGTGATGAAGTCATGGAGGCTAGATTTAAGAGCCATTTTCATAGGATATTCTGACGTATTTTGGTCTTTGGTGTTTTCCATTAAATTTTTGTCGATGAGTTTTAAAAAGGCCTGATTTTCAGCTTGTCTGCTTCTAATTATCGTTTCTATTAGCCCATAGATTTCTGAGCCAGGCGAATTAATGTTCGCAAATGTGGACCATATCTGCTTCAAAAAGTTATCCAGTTGGGTAGTTTCCAACCAGGTTAAAGCATAAGTTCTATTAGCGAAGCATTGTGCTGCTTTATGAGAGACACGCCTTATTCTTCTTCTCTCCAGATTCAAAATTAATTTACCAGCAAATGGAGCCAACAATAAAACTCCAATACTTCTCTGTGAGTACTTTCCGGTGACGAGAGTCGTTGGATTAGAACATAACGGAAGCAACAAAATAGCGTAAAGAGGCAGATGAATGATGGCTACCCAAAGAGAAAGGGAGTTCACCTTAATATTCGGATGGGATCCAAGAATCATCGATATCAAGAGTTCAAGGAGGAGATACACCCCAACACCTACGAATACACCGACAGGTGACTCAAGGTGTGCGAGAACTGAAATCAACGGCAAGAGCATTCCTCTTAGGACCATAGAAGTTCTGTTTCTGAGCTCGATAATCGATTCAGTGTCATAAGATACTGAAATATTGACATATATTCGCCAATAATATTGCAGTACACTTAAGGAAACTAGAGCAACTCCCAGGCTCATGGGAATTTTCTGTGTTTGCATGTTAGTTGAGCGGGCGCTTGGAACACAATTTTGGGGCTGAAAAATAGCTTCCATTCCAATTGCCAAGCTAAATAAGAATACAACTTCACTTTTCAAAGTATAATGCTCAAGTTTGCTGAGAGCATTCAGGCTCCAATCTTGCATCTTCTTATATTTTGAAGTCAAAAAAATAGAGAGCAAAGTCATCAGGAGATATCCGAAGTTCAGAAATAATAGGATAGCGAGTGGCAGTAGAAGAGGAATCCCTATTGTCTTGCACAAGAAAGGAAGATTGAAAAGAGAAACGACACTTCCGACACTTGTTGCGATCAAATCTTCATATTCCTTTCGATGTAGGCATACGAAACTCAAAATTTGGAGCTCACTCAACACCAAAAGCACTTTAGCTAACACGAACGGGATAGTTGACTGGGCATTTCTGAGTGTGTTATAATTGAGTAAGAAAGTTGTAAAGGCCTTCATTTGGAAATTATACTTGGAACTATTCTGAGACATTGCTATAAAAGCGTATATTTTTCAGAACAAAGGCTTATTCAGCAATCGAATGTTTTATGAACACCTTCTACTATTCGAAATGCTATTAATTTATTTGAATGGATATTTTTTCAGGAAATCTATTAATTTGTTTATTTTAGCAGTCTGAAATCTTGATTTCTACGCATTTAGAATCGTTCTAAATACCCGACAAATTAATAAATCGTACTCCAATCGGAATTTTTTTATAATCTCAATCTTGTTCCGAGATTTCGGCACTGCTTTTTTAGAAAGTATAGGCAAATTTATCTTTTTCAAAAAGCCTTCATGGAGGTATCTCTCAGTTTCTCATGAAAGAAAATGCAAATCGAAGAACTCATAGTAATTATCATTAATTGAGTACCGGCATTAAAGCGTTTCAGCCATTAACATTATATTTGAGAAATTATTCGTGAATAAAGAGGAAAGTCGACCATCGTTCGTGAACCTTCCTAACGCTTTCAGATCGAAATCTGACTAGAGAATCGTTATTAATTCGATTGATAGCAAACAAAGAAATGCAGGTGTTATGACTCCTATCATTATTAGCTAGTTCCATATATTTGAACCACAGAGAATATTCCATAAGTTTAGAACAATTGCAGGCTGAATTCTATAGTTCTTTATGCAATTTTTAAGATTATCGCAGAAATCTGATAGCAAAATGCTGGAAAGAACAATACCTGAGAAATCTGCTGAGCTCAAGAGCTTTTCTTTGAAAGAGGGAATGAAATCTCAGTCTAAAGCGCGAACTGATATGAGATGCAAATTTCTCCTTCTATTGGTTAAGCAACACTAATTATATAAAGTAATTCTCTTCAAGGAGGGGTGCTTCTCCTTCGTTACAAATATCTGAAACAGGCACCGCGCATCTCAGCGAGCCAACCTCAAAGTTCTTCTTCTTAACGAAAGAGCATCGAAGATCTGTTAACACGCTCATAGGTAATAAATTATTCATGAAATGGCAACATTTTTCAGGTTGATAAGTGCTCTGAAACAGAATAGCTCATCCTTTTTCGCCAGAGAGGCAGCTAGGACAAAAAGAATGCCTCTGGCTTTTTTTTCCTCTTCTATTTGATAGAAGCTCTTCTTTTATTAGATAAACTGCCCTTTATTTCCTATTTACTTACCATCCACCACTGGCAATTGTAAGCACATGTCATCTGCGATCCGAATTGGCAGAGAAATAGATATGCATTTGGATAAGAAAATTTCGAAAAGGGTTGTCATTAGGACCTTCTTTAAGGAAATCCAGAGAAATTTATTAGTTGCGATAGAATACATATTTTTTAATACAATATTGCAGCAATACCACAGATAGAATTTCATTGACTCAAGAAAAGGAAGCGCGAATATTGAGGTCGCCTCTCAACTTGAAACCAATGAAAAACTGAATCTTTTACTTTTCATTTGTTTTTCTGAAATTTTTCTCTTTGGAAAATGATGAGGCTATTGATATTCTTCTAGGCACCAATACTAATCTCTGACAAATTTGAATGGGTACTAGTTTCATATAGCTCTTATTCTCGTGAGAGTATGCTATTCTCAGTTTTTAGAAATAGAAATATGCAGAGAAGAGACAATGAAACCAGAAGCTTAAAACCTCCAGCTATATGTAACTCAATTACCAAACTTTGAACAAATTGTTAATACCGCTATTATGCAAGAGAACCTTAGTCGGTAGCAGTAAGAAAATACTCCTCGCTAATATGAATCTCTTCCGAAAGTAGGTGATCGTTGGCAACCAAAGTAAAAATAGCAGCACAACATTATATAAAAGACACAAACCCAGCATTAGATGCGTCTGCGAGTAAAGCTTCTGAATATAGTCTCCGACATCAGCCTGCTCGGCTTTTAGCATCTGTAGGAAATAATTCTGCACGACGAGCGTCATGAGCATGAATTCGATCACATCAGGTGAAAAATAAAACGAATATATGGTTAATATCGTTGGATTCATGGTGAATTTTGTGATCTGCTCAGTGTATGCTTCCATTAACTGATTTTGCGTAGCCACCAGCCCTGAATTCGCCACGCCTTTTATCATTATCACACAATAATCATACAAATTGCTGCCGTCATCAAGTTCCCCCCAGCACCAACGACTATCCGTCAGGTTTCTAAAGAATTCTTTTGTGTCCTCGGATAAAACCTCATTGGATTCTGCTCGTTCTCGTAAGTTGAGCAAATAGCTATTCATTTCTTTAAGAGATGCTATCGAATCGTTCAGAACTCCTTGGTATGACTCAAGGAGCGTTGGTAGCGTTTGCTTAATTTTCGGGTTCAAGACTTCATTGAAGAGCCGCGTCATAATTGCTTGAGTGGTGAGACAAGAATGCAAACCATTAGAAATTTTCTCTAAATCGGTGATAAACGGCAGAATTTTTGTGTTTGCAGCCTTGAACGTGACATTAATGGCAATGTAGGTCCCTGAAAGGAGAATCGAGACTGAAAGAAGTAGACTCACCAAGAATAAATTCGAGCTATTCGCAATAAGCGAGCGTTTCATCGAGTAGTTTCTTTTAATTTCTGTGGCTTTCGCTCGGTTGCTGCCATTGCGAGAATAATCAATAGTTCGTTTTTTATGATAGTTCAGATTCTCTTGCAAATTTCTTAGTGCCGGAAGAGTTTTCCCAAACAGGCGCTCGTAAGTAATCGTTATCTTCTTTAGGCTAGGCTCGAATTCTTTCATCGTAACGCCACAAAGTTTTGCAAAGGCTACCATCTCCATTTTTTGGTATCTCCAGTATATAGGTATGAAAGCGGCCATTAATAGGACGCTGATGATGATGCCGATGATCATAATCACATCGAGAGTCAAATTGGTGGAATCATGGAGATTGTAGATGTTTTTGAAATTCTCATCTGATATGTTTTTGTACATCTCATTAAATTCTGGAATGAAGGCTCTTGTGAAATTTAGCAGAGCCGAATCCATCTTCTCCGAAGAGAAATTGTATTTATTAAGTTTGTAAGTGTAGGCCTGAAAAACGACATTGGCTTCATAAAAAGCTAAATTTCGATCTAGTTGTGGGAAATCTGGGAAGGTAGCCGGGATCGACATGGTCGTGATGTTCTTTGAGAGAAACGGCAGGTCAAAGCCAAGGACGAATTTATTATGCTGACCCAAAGAAAATCCGAAGAAATATAGAGAGTAAAAGGAAGCGACGAGTGCTAAGAGTGGTTGAACGGTAACGGGAAAGAGCTGTACAGAATCTTCGATCTCAGCTGAAACCATATATGCCGGGGAAATAGCTCTCATGAACGAAGGAAATGACGCGCTTTGAGTGAACAATGAAAAAATGTTATAACGAGAGGATAGGATGAAATAAGCCACTAGGACTGAAACGACTGTTGATATCAAAGAGATGAGGCCGAATAGGTTAATTGCAGTTAAAACAGCAGGTGTCTTTCTTTCAATAATTATCGAGCGTAGAAAACCCATATGGGCGCCGATAGACGATCCAATCGACGAGGCTCTTCCAAGGGTTATTTTTTCAGTCCCTCTTGCTCCTTTATTCAAGCCATGATGCCGGTAATTACCTCTTTTCGATTCAACAACTTTGTTTGAAGTCTCACAATCCAAAGATATAGAAGTACCTGGTTTTATATCCCCATTCTGCTGCTGTTGTGAAATTGTGCGCTCGAGTTTTGGTTTCACGCTTTTTCTCGCCGAAGTAATAACAAGCTCGATTTCTTCTTGAGGTATTCTGCTATTCCTTGGTAAGCTGTCATCTCTGGTCAGAGCCAGAAGAGATCCATTCTGTAGAGTCTTTCTTTCAGTTTCGATTTTCAATGGACTGGTACGTTCCTGCTGATCCTTAAGAATTGGGCTTGAAATGGTTTGAGTGAATCGCTCAGTGTCCATGTTTCGCGCTGATAATTGCATTGCGCGTGCTGTCTTGAACATAGTTAATAATCTGGCTGATGTAATTTGTGGTTGAACATGATTGTCTTCTTCAGTAATTTGTCGGTCTTTGTAATTCTTGCGGTAAGCGGTTGAGCTTCGATGCAAACTGTCTAACTTACTAAGAGTAACGAATTTCGAAAGCGATGGCAATGTAATATTATTATGGGTCTTTGATTCTTGTATTTGAAGAGAAATCGGCTCAGCATACTGAATTTCAATTATTCCTATCTTTTGTCCAACCAAAGGGATCGCTTGGATTTTTCCAGTGTAGTTTATCATATAAAAAGCTTGGGAAATGGATAATCGCGGCACACTTGGGATTATCAATAACGCATCGGATTCAATCCATGCGGGCTTTATTGGTGCATCCTTGAGGATCGTTTCCAGAGCTGGGATCATATCAGTTATCTCTAAACAATTGAACATTTCGTTAAAATTGGGCTTGCACCTCAAAACATCATCGAGCAAGGCCTGGCTCATTCCGACTAGCTTTGATTCGTTTTCTACCGAAAACAAAATGAATTCTTGTTCATGCATTTTCTTCTTCCTGAGGTAGCAAGCGATACAGGGGTCTCGGCCATAAATCTCGATGTCAGCAACAGCAGAATAAGCAATCAGGCTTCCACTCTTGTGTTTCAAGTACAATGAGCAATCCTCAGTCAAGTCAGTTAGGCTGACCCCACCTTTCAAAATTTTTTCTTGTAGCGTTTTCAGATTCTGAGGATTAAACAGTGAGGCTTCGATGTTTGAAATATTCATTTGTTTCATTTCTTGATCTACGATGTCCAAGATAACACAGAGATTTGGTGAATATCTCATGAGCTTGCCGATATTCTCGGGGTTAAGACTGAAAACAATCACCGAGTAAGAGGAACAATCATCGATCTGATTCGCAAAGAACTCAATGCTCATGTCCCAACCACGTGTCTCAAGGTCAGTAGGATTACCGTTGAACTTTTTCTGTCGATAAAGAGTGTAATACTCTGTGACATGGAAGATGTCTATTCGGTTCTTGATTTGGAAGAATCGTCCTTCTGCCTTCTCTTCAACGATTTCCGATAGAAAGAACTCATAGAGCAAAAGTGTCTGTTGATGGTACTCGTTGATCTTGATTAAACTGTCGAGTTCTTTGATTATAGAAGCTCTTTCTTTTAATAGCTTTTTCCCTCTGTTTTTCACATCGCTTGTGCTGACGATAGGCTTTTGCAGCATTTCATAGAAAGCGAACGCTTCTGAAACATAGCTTTCAATCGATGACTGAATTTTTTCAGATCTATCAACGAAAGAGAACAGCATTTCAGCAGAAATGGTCTTTTGAGACCCATTCTCGGCAATTTGTCTCTGGAGCACTCTTTCTATAAGCTCGATACTAGCCATTGCCCGAGTTGATGCCGTAGATCCCAGCGCCTTCTGTAGCTGGGCCAGTATAATGAAAGCTTTCCCGTAATTTCCAGTGATATCTTTATGGAACGCGATATATGATAGATAGCATCCTACGTTTGTAGACCCTGGAGTTTTCTTCTCTCGTGATAGTATGCAAGAATAGACACCATTAATGAAATCATAGAGACTTGGTTTCAGGACAACTTTCATAAGATATTCCGAAAAGTCTATGTCTTTTATTTTTTCCACGATATTATCTTCAATTTCTGGTAAGTTCGAGTTATCTTCGAGTTTCTTCCAGCGGATTATAGCTTCTACTATATCGGAGAGTTGCGGACTATCACCTTGAAGATTTGTGAAAGTCGACCACATTTGTCTCAAGAAGAGATTCAACTGTGACACCTCAAACCAAGAAAAACCTTCAATGTCCTCAGATAAGCATCTTTCGACTTTCTTAGAGAAATACGTCATTCTCTTTCTCTCCAAATTTCGAATTATTCTCCCTACAAAAGGCGCTATTAATAAAACTCCAATACTTCTCTGGGACAATGTGTTATTTGTGAGGAAATCATTGTTTTTCCAAGAGGAAAGCAGGGTAATGAAGTATAAAGGCAGTTGGATGATGACTATCCAAAGCGAGAAATTGTTCATTTTAACATTGGGATAATTTCCCAGAGTTATCAGTAAAAGAACTTCAGTGAAAAGGCAAATTCCAACACACACAAACGCACCTGTAGGTGAATCTGCACATGCAAATGCTGAAATCAGTATCACGAGAGCTCCTCTCAGCATGCGTGGCTCGCTGCTTCTGAGTTCCGTTTTGACGGTTTCAGTGTTGTAAGACACTGAGATATGAATGTAACTTTGCCAATAAAAATGCAATGCAGTCATCACGACGAGTGTTATTCCAAAGCCAATAAGGACTTTCTCTGCTGAGTTCGTTGAATTAGCAATCAAAATGAACTCCTGAGGTCGAAAAATCGCTACCATTCCCGTAGCCAAGGCAGAGATAAAAACGATTTCTCGACCTAAAGCATAATGCTCTATTTTGCAAAGAACACTCAGGCTCCAATCTTGAAATTTCTTGTAGTGTGCCCCCAGCAAGATAGCAAGAAGCGTTATAAAGAAATATCCAAAATTTAGTAAAAGAAAGACGATAAATGGCACTAGAAGAGGAATCCCAGTCTTTTTGCAAAAATACGGGAGGTTAAAGAGGGAGACAACGCTGTTGACGCTATTTGCAATTATGTCTTGATGGTCTGTTGGATTTAAGCTTAAAAAAGCAAGGATCTGGAGGGCGCACCATGTGAGTAACACTTTCGTCAGAAAAAAGGGAAGTGCTGGATGGGAATTCCTTCGTGTGTTGTAGTCAACCAAGAAAGTCTTTAAGGCTTTCATAGGATCAATGAATTGAATTATTCTGAAATTGACTTTTTTAAAAATCGCTAGTTCAGTAGCCCAGATCGAGCAAAATTAGCAAATACAATGCTTATTTACTGGTGATTTTTTTTAGGATTTCTGGTTAATGAAATTTGTTTGAATTACCAGCAATCGAAATTAAATTTTTATAAAAACTCCTTAAAGCTTATCTCAATCTCTTTAGGCAGTAATTCTCTCAAAGATTTTCGACGAGAGTTTCTAAGGTGTTCAGATGCTAACCGGAACCATACTACCACATTCTTTGAGACAGGAGATCAAAATTGAACCAAACTTTGAGAATATGAGACCACCACTTAATTTGTTCAATTAATTTTTCGTTAGAGATTTATTCCCAATTTTTCTCTTTAAATCAAAGTGCCCTTGATAAATTGCTCCGTCATTAATACTTTGAAACTACTCTGTTTATTTTTTATAAATTTGGTACTACTGGTTTTCCCAGTAGGCTTATACTGATATTGGTATATAAAAAATTCATAACATGAAAGAAAAGCTTATGTAGTTACGTAAAAGAAGCATAATTTGAAAAAACTTTTTTCATAATAAATTAGCCAGTTGAATTGATTTGACTTTAAGAGTAGTATCAATGCTAGTCATGTCGCATGTTCGTTCCCAATTAAGTAATTTTTATGGCGGTTTTGATTTTTTGAGAGAATTACAGGCAGAGACTATCAGACGTCTTTATATTTCAGATTTAATTAGGCGAACTCAAACTTGGATAAACGCGAAATAGGAAAATGGAATTATGTCAGCTGACAGTTGAGCTAAATTTGTTAACTTTGTTCAAATAAAACTGTTGAAAAGATGTTCTAAATGAGTCCAGTAAGGAAATGATAAATTTGTTGACTGAAATCAGTAGCTCTACAATAATTTTTTGGTTAATTTAAGCAACCCAATGATGGCAAACGAACTTTGAGTATGCTGAAATTGTTTGGATGTCTATTCAAAAAGACTGTAAAACATTAAGAGAGAGTGTGAAGAAAAACATAGCCCTGCTTAGCTTTGTCTAATTTCCACAAATTGTAAGCATTGAGACGTTTTCGTTTTTCAGAATTTGATTTTTTGCCTGAGAACAAGTTGACATATGGCGGCATGCAATCAGTGATTTTGTAGGATTTTATTTTTCAGAATCCAAGCTGTCATATGAGTGTATATATCTTAGTAACGGGATAATTGCTTAGTATGAAAGATGTATCAGCTTTGTATTAGTTCTATCAATTATCAGTCTTTGAGAGTGAGAGAGAAAAAAAAGAGGGAAATGATTTTTGACTAATTACCGAAAATTAACGAGGACATACAATCGCTTTATTCTTTGAAATTCTATCTTCATTAATTCTCTTTGCTTTACTTCTCTCTGATGATAGGTTTACTTCAGAGGATAGCATCCGATTTATCTTCACTCGGAGATTTTTTATCCATGAATTTAGTGCTGTCTATTTAGGTTATTACCAAAATAAATCTGTTTTTTATCAGCTCACATTCTTGGGAATATGGAACTCATAATTTCTCAAGTACTCATCTAAAGTACATCCATATTGCTTGGAATTAAGTTGTTATTTTCAAACATTACTGATTCCCTCCTCACTGCACGTATGTTAAGAAATTTCTTCTCTTTTGGATGATAATCGTGATTTTCTTATGGATTTTAAGTCTGCTGTGAAATAAAAATTTAAAAAAATAGGGATCAAAACTAAGAAAATCAACTATTAAAAGGATTGGTCATTTATGAAGTTACCAAACTTTGAATAAATTGTTAACACCGCTATTACGAAGAAGAACTTGAGTAGGAACCAGAAGAAATATACTTCTTGCATATATGAACCTCTTCCGGAGATATGAGATCGTTGGCACCCATAGTATGGCAAGGAGCACAACATTATAGAGCAGACCCAAAGCTAGCATCAAATGCGTCTGAGAGTGCAGTTGCTCAGCAAACTTTCCAACGTCAATTTGCTCATATTTTAGCATCTGTAGCATATAATTTTCAGCTAGGAGATTCATAATCATGAAATCGAACACATCAGGCGAGAAATAAAACTCATATATCGTTGATAACGTGGGACTCAAGGCAAACTTGTTAATTTGCGAAGTGAACCCTTCCAACATCTTGTTTTGGGTCGCCATAAACCCTGAAGCAGCAACGCCTTTTATTCCCTTTATGCAGTAACTATAAACATTGGTTCCATCATCAAATCGCACGTTGCACCACCTACTATCAGTAAGATTTCTGAAAAACTCTTTTGTAGTATTTGACAGCACATCCGTAGACTCTGCTCGTTTAAGTGCACCAATCAGATGATTGTTCATGTCCTTGAGAGCAGATAATGACTCATTTAGACTTCCTTGATACGACTCAATGAGCGCAGGCAACGTGTGGCTAATGTTAGGATTCGCGATTTCATTGAAAATCCTTGTCATAGCGGCTTGTGCTGTGAAACAAGAAGGCAAACCAGCTGAAACTTTTTCCAGATCTGTGAGGAATGGAAGGATCTTTGCATTCGCATTCTTGAAAACTACATTGATTACAATGTAAGTGGCTGAAAGGAGCAACGAAACGAAAAGTATTAGAGTCACCAAGAGTAAATTCGAGCTTTTCTCAGTAACTGATTTTTTTATCGGAGGTCTCCTTTTGGTAATTTTCATTTTATGTGATGATTCTTTTGATTTCTTCTTGTGATAGTCCGCATTTTCCTGTAAATGTTGTAATGCTGAGAGTGTTTTTCCAAAAAGTTGCTCGTATGAAACCGTAATCTTCTTCAGACTCGGTTGGAGTTCTTTCAATGTGATATTACAAAGTTTTGTGAAAGCCAAGACTTCCATTTTTTGGTACCTCCAGTAGATCGGAATGAAGGCTACCATCAATAGGATGCTGATTATGACACCGGCCACCATGATCACATCGAGAGTTAAGTTGCTGGAATCATGGAGCTCGTAGATATTATTAAAATTCTCATTTGATATCTCCTCATACATATTGTTAAAGGCCGGAAGAAACGTCCTTGTAAAATCTAGCATATGAGGTTGTATCACGCCTGAAGAGTAATTATATTTTGAAAATTTGTATGTGAAGGTCTGAAAGACAGTATTTGCTTCGTAAAAACTCAAGTTTCTATTCAGTTCTGGAAAATCCGAAAAAGTCACGGGAATAGACACGTTCAAAATCTTGTTTGAGAGAGATGGCAGATCGAAATTCAGGACAAATTGATTATTCTGCGCCAAAGACATTCTGTAAAAGTAGGCAGAGAAAAAGTAAGCGACGGTTTGCCAAAGCGCGCGATTAGCTGCTGGAAGGTACTGCAGAGTGAATTGCGTTTCCGCTGATATCGTATATGAAGGGGAAATAGCTCTCATGATAGAAGGAAAAGATGCGCTTTGAGCGAATAAGGTAAAGGTGCCATAGCTGGACTTCAAGATGAAATAAGCCACTAGGACCGAAGATACTGTTGATATCAAGGAGATGAGTCCAAATAAATTAACTGCGGTTAATACAGCAGGCGTCTTTCTTTCGATGATGATGGAGCGCAGAAAACCCATATGAGCACCGATTGATGACCCAACGGATGAGGCTCTTCCAAGAGTTATTTTCTCGGTGCGCGCTTCTTTATTTGCTCCTTGCTGACGATATTTATTCCTTTGTTCTCTCATTTTTTTGTTCCAGCTCTTGGAATCAGATGAGATAGAGCTGTCAGGCTTATCATTCAAGTGGTTCTGCCTCATTAAAGCATAGCGAGGTGCTTTTGGTTTTCTTTTCTTTTTGACGGCAGTAATAACGAGCTCGATTCCTTCATTGTTCGTTTTTTCATCGTTCTGAGATCTCTGATCTCTAGCTTGCTTTGCTGAATTATCCACCTCAGCAAGAGACTCGTTCAGCTTTCGTTCTACCTTTGACTCGGTTTCTAAGGATTGAAAGTGTTTGTAAATTTTCTGAGAATCAAGATTCTCAATCGACATTTGTTTCGCACGAGCCGCCTTGAACAATTTTAATAAATTGAGTGGAGTGATCTCTTGTGATGGACCGCCAGTGAGCTCATCTTCAGTGTTTTTTGTTTCGAATGTGTCCATGCGGGTTTGGTTCTTACGGTGGTTACTCGAGTTCCGGTGGAGACTATCAATCTTATGAAAAGTAACGAGCCTCGTAAGTGATGGAAGTGTCGCAGGCTTGAATTCTTGCAGTTGGAGAGAAATCGGCTCTGAGTACTGAATCTCAATTATTCCAATCTTTTGCTTCAGGAGCGGCATTGTTTGGATTTTCCCAGTGTAGTTTATCATATAAAACGCTTGAGTAATCGACAATCGAGAGATTTGAGGAATTATCAATAACGCCTCCGATTCGCTCCAGGTTGGCTTTGTCGATACGATCGGGAGGATCTCTTCGAGAGTAGGGATCATATCCGCGATGTACAGATTTTTCGCGATCTCATTAAATCGGGGCTTACATCTTATGGTTCCGCTGAGTAAGGCTTTGCTCATTCCGATGAGTTTCGCTTCGTTTTCCAGCGAAAAAAGAATGAAGTCCTGCTCATGTACCTTCTTCCTCCGGAGATAGCAAGTGATGCAAGGATCTCGACCGTAGATCTCGACGTCAGCAACGAAAGAATAAGCAATTAGACTCCCGTTTCTATGCTTCAGGTATAACGAGCTTTCTTTCTCAGCCAAGTCTTTTAGATTGATTTCTCCTTTTAAAATGTGGTCTTGCAGAGTTTTCAGGTTTTCAAAACTAAAGAGAGTCGACTCTATGTCAGAAATGCTTATTTGACTAATATCTTTCTCTTCAATCTCCAGCAAGTCATAGAGATTAGTCGAGCACCTCATGATTCTTCCGACATTCTCGGGGTTAAGGCTAAAAACAATCACGGAATAATCAGATGAATCGTCTAATTGGTTCGCGAAAAACTCAATGCTCATATCCCAACCAAGAGTCTCAAGCTCTGTAGTATTGGTTGTCAGCTTCTGTTGGCGATATAGGGTGTAATACTCTGCAACTCGGAAGATATCCATTCTGTTTTTGATTTGGAAAAAGCGACCCTCCGCCTTCTCTTCAACGATCTCAGAAAGAAAGAACTCATAGAGCAGAAGCGTTTGTTGATGGTACTCGTTGATCTTAACTAAACTATCGAGCTCTTTGATTATCGCAGTACGTTCATTCAGAAGCTTCTTTCCTTTGGTTTTAATGTCTTTTGTGTTGATGACTGGCTTTTGGAGCAGTTCATAAAAGGAAAATGCTTGAGAGATATAGTTTTCGATGGAGGTCTGGACTTTTTCACTTCTGTCCAGGAAGGAAAATAGCAAATCGGCAGAAATCGTCTTTTGAGTTCCGCTTCCAGCAATCAGTCTCTGAAGATCGTGCTCTGCGAGTTGCATGCTCACTATCGTCCGAGCAGACGCACCTGATCCTAAAGCCTTCTGCAATTGAGCAAGAATAATGAGAGCTTTTCCATAGTTTCCAGTGATATCTTTGTGGAAGGCGATGTATGACAAATAACATCCTATGCTTACAGGACCAAAAAATTTTCTCCTGCGCGAGATAATAGAGGAATAAACGCTGTTGATGAAGTCATAGAAGCTGGGTGTAAGAGCGATCTTCATTATGTATTTCGAAGGGTCAACGTCTTTAAGCTTTTCCATTAAGTTTTCCTCCATTTGGTACAAAAAGGTCGCCTCTTCGGTTTTCTTGATTCGAATTATCGTCTCGATTATTTGGTAGATTTCGGGCCCGTGTGCTTTGATATCCGTGAATTTAGACCATGTTTGCCTCAAAAAGACATCCACTTGAGCAATTTCCCACCAGGATAGACCTTGGCTCTCCTCAGAGAAACTTTTAACTGCTCTCTGCATGACAAAATTCGTTCTTCTTCTCTCTAAATTAAGCGCGAATCTCGCTGCCAATGGAGCGAGAAGTAATATTCCAATACTCGCATTGAAATTCTTGCCATTTAAGACGGTGATAGGGACACAGAAAGGAAATAATAGAATAGAGTAAAGGGCTACTTGGACAACGACTATCCAAAATGAGAAATTGTTGATTTTAATATTCGAGTGTGTCCCCAGGAATAGAGACAGAAATAGCTCGATTAGAAGATAGATTCCAACGCATACAAACACACTCACCGGCGCTTGGGCATAAGCGAGGACTGAAATCAGAGTAAAGAATAGTCCTCTCAATACCCTTAACTCTCCGCTTCTATGTTCCGTTGTTACGGACTCAGTGCGATAAGAAACTGAGATTTGGATGTAGATTCGCCAGTAAAAAAGCAGTACACTCATAATGGCAAGCGTAATTCCAAAGCTCATCAGCGCTGAGAGATTTGCAGACTCTCTCGAAACAAAATTTTCTGGTCGAAAGATAGCCTCCATACCCATTGCCAAGGTAAATAGGAACGCTACTTCTCTATTCAAGAAATAATGCTCGAGTTTGCAAATAGCAATTATGCTCCATCGTTGAATCTGCTGATAGTTTGGATTCACAAAAAGTGCAAAGAGAGTCATGAGACTATATCCAATGTGCAAGAGGAGGAGGATAATGAACGGAAGTAGAAGAGGAATTCCGACCTTCATGCAAAAGTACGGGAGGTTGAAGAAAGAAATAGTATTTTGAACAGCTTTGGCAACCCAATCTCCATGGCTTGTTGGGGTTAGACAAAGAAAGCTAAGAATCTGGAGGGCGCTCCAAGCGAGAAGCACTTTTACTACCCAAAATGAAAGCGATGGTTGGCAACTTCTTCGAGTATTGTAGTCAGTCAAGAAAGGCTTCAGGTCTTTCATGTGGAACTGTGATTTTAATTATTTCAAACTGCCTGCTTTTCAGGTATATCTTTCGGCGAATTCGGATGAGCAAAATTAAATCAAATCCAATGGGTATTAACCAGGTGTTACCAGAGAGCACTTCCTCATTTTCACAGATTCAATTTGTTCTATTATACGGAATCGAATTGTTCTTAAATTAATTTCTTTGATTCCAGAAATATTTCACGCGTGCGTAATGTGCCAAGCAGATTCTATGAGTCTGTGGGCCAACTGGCAGGAGTGTTCTCAATTAAGAAGTGTGTATTTTCGGATTTTTTCCTCTTGTACAGTGTTTTCAGTTCTGACCGAACCAAGCTAACAAAATAAGAGAATTCAAAATTATTTAGCTCAATTGATCTCAAATTTAGATTCAGTTGTTCATAATCGTTCGGAAGAAAAATTCGGACTTACGGAATTATTAATCGTTCTTCGTTTGGATTCTTTTTGGTTATAATAATTCTAATTCGGTCCATCTATTTAGTACACTTTACTTCGAGCTCACTGCTCTATTATTTTTTTCAAAAATTTATCATGAGAGGAACCGGACCTTGAGTTGGTAGATAAGGTTTAAGCAATCACCAGTAATTGGATAGAATTTGTGATCAGCTGAGGCATTGAGATAGTTTTAGCACTACTTTCAGTAAGACTTTGGGCAGTGGTAATGGATTTAATAGGATTTCAAGTTTTCTTTGGATGGAGAAATTTCTCTTCAAAACTAAAACGAGGAATTAATTGAGCGTTCTCTACCTTTATGAGTAAAATCACAAGGAGAAGGTACTAAAGCATTGAGTTGGAAATAGCATGGCTTTAATAAAGTTAAATCCAGTATTTTAAAACTGTTTTGTTCTCATTTCAATGAAAAGTAGAAACATAATTTAACTCGCACATTGCCTAACAGCAAATCCTATGCTTGTATGGAATTCAATAAGTTCTGTAAGTGGTACACTCAAATTTGATTTGGATTTTCGAAAATAAGCCTCTTTTGAACTAAACAACCGTGAATCTGTGTATTCCAAGATAAATGGAGTAACTTTAATTGACTCTTCAAGAAGGCATTGAAGACTTCAATGGGAAATCTGCTAAAGTCTCCTTGATGTCGATTAATTATGTCACCTAAATTAAAACTCCTTGTAATCGATACAGAATATTTAGAGCACAATGCCTAAGATTCCGAAATTCCACGAGTGAACCTTCAAAAACATGACCAATGTGCACCTTGATCATATATCATATACTAGATGCATTTTCCCCCTTCCGATTGAGGCATTAACATAGCATATTGTTCTAAAGAAATTATCAGTTAAAGAGAGCTCATCGATTTTCGATTGGTTTGCCAAAAGACTATTTGTGGGAATAGCTAGCTGTTCTGCTTAGAGAATTTACCTGATGGCTTCAAATCTTAATGGACTTTTCCATAGAACAAAAAGAAGTTGCCATAAAATTAAATCTGGTAGTTTATGTTAAAAAGACTCCGGAGCTCATTTTTAATAGTTTCTCCGATTTTCCATTGACTATTTTCTGCTAAATTTTCTTCTAGTGATTCGAAATTATTCCATTCCCGCAGTACATTGTCTGGTTGCGTGCTCCCTCGTTTTTTTTGAGGTGACTTTATTTAAATGTAAAAATCATCTTCAAGTATAGCTCTTACCTAATAAGATATGTATAATAACTGAAAATCCTCGTTCTTCAATGGCAATAATTAGGAAATACTACTTTAATTGCCCAGATCCTAACGTTTTTTTCCTCTCTCTTTCTCTCGCTATTTTCTGTGCTTGGGCTGAATGTTAGGATTACAAGGTTCGACTCTCAGTAAATTCTCGGTTTTCAAGCCTCTGATATGCTGTTATATTTCTTAAAATTGCTCGGCGACGGATGCATTGCAAGTGTATCTGATTGAAATTGACATTACAAACTGCAAAGTGATGAATCACTTTAACAAAATAGCCTTATCAAATTGATTAAGATAACTTGAAAGCATTGCATTCTTTTTCGTTAGAATTGAGAGAGCCGAAATTTAGCTGCCTTTATTGGCTCCCGTATTAGCAAAATAACTACCATTTATTTTGCTGGTCATATCTAATTGGAGAGCAACCTTATTCGCTTGCAAGAAATGTGATTAATAAACTGACTTCTGAGCATAGCAGTCCTCTAATTGTAAATCATTTTGCATGGTATCAGTTAAGGCATCATTATCCACCGTTATTTCCTTAGTATTACAACAGGGTTTTATGTAAAGAAATGAGAAAGAAAGATGGATATTTTCCGATTTATGGATAAGAAATAATAAGAAATTTACATCGAAAGTCATTGAGAGCGATTGACTTATAGATTTGCAAAAAAACAAAAAACAAAAAAAGCAAGAGTTCATTCACACAACGATTGGAATTGAACTTTTTAAAGACTCTAACTTTGATTCTAAATCACCAAGATTTAAACAAATTTCTTATGCCCTGATTATGCTGAAGAACTTTCGTCGGTAAGAGAAGAAATATGCTTCTTGATGTTTTAAACCTGTTTCGAAGATATGTGATCGTCGGAATCCAAAGCAAAATTAACAGTCCAATGTTATAGGCGAGACTCAAACCCAGCATGACATACGTATGTGAAAGCAGCTTCTGAGAATAATTTGCAACGTCGGTTTGCACACTTAATAAAACTTGCAGCAAATAGTACTCAGCTACCATATTCATGACCATAAATTCAGAAATATCTGACGTATGATAAAACGCAGACACTGTTGCGAGTGAAGGATTTGTTTTGAAATTTTGGATTTGCTGTTTAAATATGTCCATCAGATGATTTCCCATGGCCAAGTAGCCGGTGTCGACAACATTGTTTAATCCGATCTTGCACAGCGAATAATACCTGCCGTCGACAGCTGCAAACAATTCACAAAAAGTGTTCTTCGTGAAATTATGGAAAAATTCTTTGGAAGTATTGGATAAGATATCACTCGTTTCCAACCTTGGCAATTCGTTCAGTAAATATTGATTCATTTCTTTTTGAGTGATTATCGATTCATTGATCGCTCCTTCAAATTGCTCAAAGAGTCCTGGAAGAGTGGTTTTGATCTGTGGGTTGAAGAGCTCATTAAAAAGTCTTTGGAGAACTGATTGGATTGTGAAATAAGAAGGGAGACCATTGGACATCTTTTCCAAGTCTGTGATGAAAGGAAGGACCGTTGCAGTGGCGTGCTTGAAAATACCGTTGATCACGATGTATGCTGCTGACAGAAGCACCGAGACGAAAAGAACGAGAATTATTACAAAGAGATTTGAGTGTTTCTCAGAGACAGCTATCTTTGTTAAAGCTCTTCTTCTAGTTCTAACTTTGGCCGATGGAGCAGTAGAATTTGTGTGAGATTTCGCAACTTTGTAGTGAGATAAGTTTCCTTGGAGGATTTTCACAGCTGGGAGAGTCTTACAGAACATGCGTTCGTAAGAAAATATAATTTTCCTGAGATGCGGGTCGAGTTCTCTCGACGAGACTCCACAAAGCTTGGTAAAAGCGATCGTTTCCATCTTTTCGTACCTCCAGTAGATGGGCAGGAATATCATCATTAATAAAACACTCACTACGATTCCAATTCCCATGATCACATCAAGAGTGGTCATTGTAGAGTCATAGAGGCTATATATGCTTTCGAAATTCTCAAGCGACACTTCTTTAACCATGTTCGAAAACGTTGGGATGAAAGTCCTTGTAAAGTTTAACAGAGCTGGATCCATCGTCGGTGAATAAAAATTCATTTGTGTCATTTTATAAGCGTAAGCGTTAAAAATGTCGTTTGCCTCATAGAAACTCAGATTGCGATTCATCTGAGAGAAATCATAAAACGTACCATACATAGACTTGCTCACGATATCTTCATTGATGAATGGCAGGTTGAAATTCAGGACGAATTGATAATATTGCACCAGGTAGATTTTCCAAAGCACAATAGAGTACTGAGATGCTACGTTTTGCCAAGCAGGCTGTAAGGCAGCTGGGAAAAAAGCTGCGGAGACTTTATACTCAGAGGAGATCATAAGCGAAGACGCAGCAGCCCTGATGAAACCAGGAAAAGACGCTGATTGAGCGAACAAGGAAAATGTGTTGTAACGCCCTGACAGGATGAAATACGTCACCAGCATGGAGGCTACTGTAGTAAGAAAGATGATAACTCCGAAGAGGTTCACCGCTTTCAAAACACCAGGAGTCTTGTTTTCAAGGATGAGCGATCTCAAGTAGCCGAGGTGCGCACCCAGAGACGATCCTATCGATGAAGCTTTTCCATCTGTGAGACCATCATCGATAGCCATTTTCAGGAATTGCGCTCTTTGTCTGGCTCTTTCTCTTTCGGCCTCTTTATCTGAGGATTCAGAAAGATAGTCTTGTGCAGTCTCATCGACTTTTTCACTGCGCAAGCCAGGTGAGATTCTCAATGGACTACTCAATTCGACTTCAGATCTCTGAGACCTCAAGCTTTTCCTCACTATTACACTCTTGCTTTTGTGAGGAGACTCCTCTCCGTTTCGATGTCCTGGTTCAACACTTGGAGTTGGAGTTTCGCCTTTTATTAACTGGAGCAATTCTTTTTGTTCTTGAGGTACGAGATGATTGTCATCAAAGGGCTGACTTATATCTTTTTCATCATCGTAATCATCAGGGAACCTCGAAGATTTGGGTATTCTAAGCGGAGTTGCAATTTCTTGCGATAGATTAATATTGGTCTCATCTTCGTCAATTTCATCTTTTTCAACTTTTATTTCCATTACATCGATTCGATCTTTCCGTTCTTTGATGAAGGAGGAGCTTCGATATTTCATATTCACATTGTATGACAAGCTAATCGACTTTGCAAGCGAGTTCTTTTTGGAAAGTGAGGATAATGCGGAGAGTGTTGTCAGACGGTCATATTTGTGAATTGATGTTGGAAAATAACTCTGAATTTCGATAACTCCGAGCCTCTGTTTCAATACAGATATTTCTTGGACCTTGCCAATATAGCTAATTATAAAGGATCCCTGTAGCATTGACAATTGAGGCACATTTGGAATCGTCAGCAGGACTTGTGACTCACTCCACATAGGTGAATTTTCTATAGTCGGAAGAATTTCTTTTAAGCTAGGAACCAATTCGATGATATCTAAACTCTCGTCATTAAAACCTACTTTAGCCTTGAAGAAGTCGGAGCCGCTTCGATAGTTGTGGTGTCCGGTTTTATTTTTTGTGATACCTTTGCATAAACCCCTGCTAATTCCAACAAACTTAGCTTCGCATTCTAAGGAGAACAGAATGAATTCTTGTTCATGTATCTTCTTCTTCCTCATGTAGCAAGTGATACAGGGGTCTTTGCCATAAATCTCAACATCAGCGACAAAAGTGCAAGCGATGAGACACCCATTTTCATGTTTTAAGTATAATGTTCGATCTTCACCCGCTAAACACTTTAAGTCCGTCTCTCCTTTCAAAATCTTCTCTTGTAGCGTTTTTAGGTTCTTAGGATTAAAGAGTGTGACTTCCATATTTGAGATATTCATTTGTCTGGCATCTTGAGTTTCGGTACCGAGTATTTGAAAAAGGTTCGTTGAACATTTCATAATCTTCCCAAGATATTCAGGATTGAGATTAAACACAACCACTGAATAGTCGGAAATGTTATCCAGCTGATTTGCGAAGAACTCAATACTCATATCCCATCCATGAAGTTCAAGATCTGTAGAATTGCCATCTATCATTTGCTGCCGATATAGAGTGTAATACTCTGCGACATGAAAAATGTCAATCTTGCTCTTGATTTGGAAAAATCGTCCTTCTGCCTTTTCTTCAACGATCTCAGAAAGAAAGAACTCATAGAGTAGAAGTGTTTGTTGATGATATTCGTTGATCTTGATCAAACTATCGAGTTCTTTGATGATAACAGTTCGTTCATTGAGAAGCTGTTTTCCTTTATTTTTAATATCCTTGGTGCTGACTATTGGCTTTTGAAGCATTTCATAGAATGAAAATGCTTCTGAAACATAATTTTCAATCGATGACTGAACTTTTTCACTTCTATCAAGAAATGAGAAAAGATGTTCAGCAGAAATCGTCTTCTGGGTTCCACTTCCAGCAATTCGCTTCTGAAGATCACACTCGATGAGCTCGATGCTGGCCGCTGCCCTGACGGTCAGAGAAGTTCCGAGGAACTTCTGCAACTGGGCTAAGATGATAAATGCTTTTCCATAATTTGTAGTGACGTCTTTATGGAACGCTATATATGAGAGATAGCACTCTATATTCGGAGAGCTGACACCCTTTCTCGCATTTGATAGAATTGAAGAGTAAGCGCTGTTGATAAATTCATAAAAATTCGGTCGAAGGCCATGCTTTATGTAGAAATCAGAAGGGTGAGTGGTTTGATCGTCTCTTATTAAATTGTCTTCGATTCGAGCTAAAAAAGTTGGGTCTTCATTTTTCTTGCTTTGGAGTATCGCCTCGATTATTTGATAGATTTCTGGACCTTCCTCTTTGAGATTCGAAAATGTAGAAAATATCTGTCTCAAAAAAAGGTCCATTTGGGTCATCTCCAGCCAGGATAATTGCCGCTTCTTGTCAGTTAGACATTCTGCGGTCCTCTGAGAAAGGAAAGTCAGTCTTCTTTTGTCCATATTCAGAATGAGTTTCACAATTAATGGAGCTAATAAGAAAACTCCAATGCTTCTCTGAGAATAATCTCCCTTTAAGAGACTACGAGGATTCAGCCATACTGGAAGCATTAGAATCGCGTAAATAGGCAGTTGGATGATGGTGACCCAAAGAGTGAAGTAATTCAATTTAATATTCGAGTGAGTTCCGAGACCCAATAGCAGAAACAGCTCAGCGAGGAGATGTACTCCAACACATACGAATACACCTATAGGTGACTCAAGGTGTGCAAGGGCAGAAATCACAGGTATGAGCGCTCCTCTTAATACCCTTGATGTGTTGCTTCTGAGTTCGGTGGTGATGGTTTCAGTGTCGTAAGACACTGAAATATGGATGTAGATTCGCCAATAGTATTGTATCACACTCATAGCAACCAGAGCAACTCCCAAGGCCATGGGAAATTTCTGAATATCCGTGTTCGTTGAATGGGCGCTCAAAAGACAATTTTGAGGCTCGAAAATAGCATCCATTCCAACCGCCAAGCTAAATAAGAATATAACTTCACTTTTCAAGGTATATTGCTCAAGTTTGCAGAGACAATTCAGGCTCCAATCTTGTAACTTCTTGAATTTTGAATTACAAAAAATCGAGACCAAGGTCATCAGTATATACCCAAGGTTCAACAGTAAAAGGATCGTGAGTGGTAATGGAATCGGAAGTCCAATGATCTTGCAAAAGTAGGGCAGATTGAAATGAGAAACGATGATTTTGACGCTCCTTACGATGAGATCTCCAGAACTTTTTAGATTCAGGCACAGAAAGCTGAGGACCTGAACAGCATTATAGATTAGGAGTATTTTCTCGAACGAAAGCGGTGCGGGAGGGTGAGAGCCCTTTACTGTGTTGTAGCTTACTAAAAATACTTTCAAGTCGTTCATTGAGAATCAATTATAAGAATTGTTTTTTCTGGCATCGTGGATTAAGTACAAATCAATTTGTGTCCAGCCAAATTTATCCGAGTTCTAAAATTGTGCGTATTATTTCCGAGGGGACATAATACGGTTAATTTGCTTTAAAAAAATTTGAAGTTCAATTTTCAAATTCGATTTCAAAGTATATTTACTGAATAGCAGTAACAAGCGCAAGGCATCGCAGAGAGATTCACATTCTATCTTTACATTTCTCATAGATTTCAAGCAGAACGAGGTCATAATTAACATTTGCTATTTTTTCCTTCAACAAAGCTGTTTTTAGAAGAATTATTGCTGGGTTCAAGGTCGGTAAATAAATTTGAAAGATTAAGATCTTATCGCTTGAGAAAAACCTTATTAAGTCGAATTTAAAAAATCAATTAAAGAGATTTTCTTCTAATTGCTTCCAGATGGATCGTAAAAACTCTGGATTTAATTCTTCTCATTTATGACAGTTCTGCGATGTGTTTATGAGAAGGCGCCTGCTGCACTACTCGGCTCCTAATAATTTACACTGATTTCGAAAAATTCGGCGAATAACTTCCAGAAAGAGCGAGTGCTGACCCAAGTTTTGTCAATTAATACTGATTCTATTTCCACATACCAGATGACAAATATTCAGTTTCAGAACTTGCTATTGCAGCTCTTAGGGACGCTTTGTCTACCTATTAAAAGAATATATAGTGGGACCCTGAACGATTCGACTCAGCTGACAAAATCCCTTGGGTTGCGGGATGCTAATTAGGAGATCCTATAGATTCTATTTAAACAAGAATATTGCGAAAATAGATTAAGTCGACTGAATTAAAATTTTTTTCACTCTATTTTACATTAATTGTTCTCAATCTCTATCTGATTCTTCGTCAAATGAATGCGGCTTTAAACGCAATTGGCACATCGTGTTTCGTTAGAGAGTGAGCCTAGGAGCTGAAACATTCTCATTTCGAAGGCTAATGCTCACATAGTTATAACTATATATTGGAAATAAGTTCTCCTGCAATATCTATTTGAAAATGAAAATCCATGACTAAGATGGTAAAGTACAAGCTTTTTCGTCATAAAATGGATAAAGAATTAACTCAAGCTGTTAGAAATAATGACGCAGCCCTTCTCGTTTTGCATGGTCCCATACGATGATTTAAAGACCTCACTTCATTTAGAATCTTGGATCTATGGAATAACTGTGAAATGATGACTGGAAAGTCGTCTACACATTTCTCTCTTTTTGTATTTTTTGAGCTGAGAGTTAGCGTATGTTAATTTCTTAGACCAAAAACCTTGCTTTAATTAAAAATTGCTAAAATCGAAAAAGCTCTAAAAATCTATTTTAGTGAATTAGAATCAAATTCACGTGGGTGTATTGCTGATAATATGTTCTTATTAGAATGTTTACGAGCGTGCTTTGTTTCATAGAGAAATTTTTGAAACTGACTTGAGTCATTATCTAATTCTCGAAATATAGCATTTTAATGAAGATTCCTATCTAATTTAGTATCGCACACTTTCATTCCGTTAGGTTGCTTTTCCTAATGTCATTTGTTTCCCGATCAGAATTCGGAATAATCAACTGCCCAAATTTTATGATTATAAGGCAGTTATTAAATAAACCTTGCCTTTCATAGTAATCTTAAAGAGAGCACATTCTCAAGAGAATGAAAGGCCTGATAGAGCTCCGTAATAGATTACAAAATCCAAAGCGAATGATGTGACGACTTTATAAAGAAATCATCTTTTGAGCTATCATTTCCTATGCGAAAATAACTTTCAGAGCTTATCAAGTGAGATTCAAAGAGAAATTTTATTTTCTTCTATCAGTATCCAAATCCTTGCTGCTGTTAGTTCGTGACTTAAGATAATATCATTCATTCAATAGTATGAAATTTACTCATCTGATCAGAGTTGATGTTTTCTCTCTCTTCAAGCGAAATGATTCTGGACTGTCTTATTCTTGCTAACGCTCTTTGAAAGCCTTTTCTTGAGTGGGAATTCTAACTCTAATGAAATTATCTGTCCTCTGTGCTCCTAATGCACACTCATGAAAAATCCGCTATATCGCTATGCGCTTTGAAATCCATCATAAACTTAGCAACCGCGACCCCAATCTAACGAAAAAGCTTTCAGGAGCCCAAGAAAAGCACTCGCTCGAGTCAACTTGGTTGATCATATTGTTAATACTTTAAGTTGGAACCCCAACAAAGAGAAAAAAGAAGAAGCTCAATTTGTTCGACTGAAGGATGCCCAAGGGAGTTTGTTACAAAGAACTTTCTTTTCAGGAGTAAAACTACTAGCTTTTCTATAGCATATTATCCGAAATAGCTAATGCAAGCAAGATCCGGTTGTCCTCTGCTCAGTCTTCCAAATGAAGAGAACCTAATTGATCAAATCACTTTTTTTTGTTCATAAAAAGACAAATTTGATGTGATATGAGTACTTAAAAAGACGCATGTATTTTACTTAAACTAGTAGAAAGAAACGCGAGAATTCCAGAAAAGTGCTGAGATGAGAAATCATTTGTTTTATTATCTGAATTTAGTATTAAATAACAGGTATGTAATGGTAGAAAAGATTCTGATATCTGATGAATAACTGCTGAAAAATTTCTATTGTTAACTTAATACCTCAATAGATAAAAAGAAAACAAACACGCACACCAAACAAACAAAAATTATGATGGAGACAATGATTACCAAATTTTAAACAGATTCTTTATGCCGTTATTCCGTTGAAGAACTTTGGTAGGTAATAGGAGAAAGATACTCCTTGATAATTCGAACCGATCTTTGAGGTATTTGATCGTTGGAATCCAAAGCAAAATCAGCAGTGTAATGTTATATACGAGGCTCGCACCCAGCATAACATGAGTATTTGAAAGGAGCTTCTGAGCGTAAACTTCCACGTCGATTTGCACTTTATCTAAAAAGTCTGTCAAATACATCTCCACCATTATATTCAACGTTAGTATTTCATAAGCATCCGCTGAGTAATAAAATCCAGCCATTGTGAAATATGTCGGATTTGCTCTAAAATTTTGAATTTGCTGATTTAGCACCTCGATTATGTGGTTGCCCATCGCTAAATATCCTCTATCAGCAATACCCTTTAACCCTGTTAGGCATTGTCTATTATAGCTATCTCCCCATGAAATGTAAAATTCGCAAAAAGAATTCGTGGTCATATTTCGGACATATGATTTGGTGAATTCAGAGAAAACGTCGCTGGATTCTATTCGTTGCAGTGAGTTGAGGAAATGATCATTCATTTCTTTATGGGTAGAGAGTGACTCATTGAGCATACCTTCATAAGTTTCAAGAATTTTGGGAAGGGCCTCATCGATTTGAGGGTTGTAAGCCTCATTGAACAATCTCGTCATAATTGTTTGTATCATATAATAAGAAGGAAAACCATTAGATGCCTTTTCCAAGTCTGTGATAAACGGAAAGATCTCTGCATTTGCAGCCTTGAAAATGACGTTAATCACGAGATATGGTCCTGAGAGACAGAATGCGATAAAAAGAACAAGAAGCGCTATAAGAAGAATCGAATTTTTCTCCATAACAGCTTTCTTGGTTAAAAGTCTCGTCGTTCTGACTTCAGCGCCTTTTAAAAGAGTAGAAGAGCTTTTCTGTTTTTTATCATTTTTTTCGAAATGGGATGCACTTCCTTGCAACATTTTTAATTGCGGAAGAGTTATTCCGAACATTTGCTGATAAACACGGAGGGTTTTCTTGAGACGGGGCTCTAGTTCTCTCATAGTTACGCTACAAAGTTTCGTGAAGGCGAAAGTTTCCATCTTTTCATACTTCCAGTAGACGAAGAGGAATAATGCCATTAATAAAACACTTATTATCATCCCGATTACCATGAGAACATCTAAAGTGATCATGGAAGCATCATAGAGGCTATATATCTTTTTGAAATTCTCATTTGATATTTCTCCATACATATGGTATAATGACGGCATAAAGGTTCGTGTAAAGTCTAGTAGAGCTGGATCCATATTTTCTGAGTAATAATTAAATTGAGTCAGTTTGTAGGCGTAGGCATTAAAGACGTCACTTGCTTCGTAGAAACTCATATTTCGGTTCAATTGAGGGAAATCTGGAAACTGAGCAGCTATGGATTTGCTTGGGATATCTTCATTGAGGAATGGCAGATCGAAATTCATGGTGAATTTGTGAGATTGTACTATGTAAATCGGATAATAGAGAGCAGGGAATGCAGACGATAATATCGTCCAATATATTTGCATCTCAAGAGGAAAAAACAGTTGTGCAGAAACTGTTAATTCTGTTGCGATCATGAATGAAGACGCGCAGGTCCTGACGAAAGCTGGAAATGAAGCTGATTGCGCAAACAAGGAAAATGTGTTGTAATGACCCGACAAGATGAAATAGGTCACGAGGATAGAAGCCACCGTTGTCACAAATATGATGACTCCAAAGACATTCACAGCCTTCAATACAACAGGAGTCTTCTTTTCAAGAATAAGCGTTCGCAAATATCCCATGTGGGCACCGATAGACGATCCTACCGATGAAGCTCTTCCATCTGAAATTTTGTCGGAGAAATTTCTTTCCTGCAAGGCCATTTTGATTCTCTTCTCTTTATCTGTGGATCCAGAAAAAATGGAGTTTCTTCCAGTATTTCCTTGGTAGCTCTGCATCCCAGCTGGGAGGTTGAGTAAACTACCTTCTTCAATTCTAGATCTCTGATTAGATTTGGGAATCATTTTGACTTTTTCACTTTTGTCAGGAGACTCACTTTCACTTTGAATATCGAGTTTTATTGCCTGAGCTAATTCCTTTGGGTCATGAGGAACCACTGGATTTCTCTCATAGTATGTAGGTTGACTGGGATTTTGTTCAGACTGAAAGCTTTTGATAGCATCTAGTAATTTGTTAGAGGCTACAATATCTTGTGATTGAAAGGGATTCGCTTCATCTTCATCTATTTCACTTCTGAAATCTGTTACTTCAATCTGATCTTTGTCTTCTTTTTGATGCAAAGGTTTGACTGACTTTGGAGCTGAGTTTCGTTTTATAGTTGATGCTAATGTGATGGTCGTTCCTTGTCTGGCGTATTTGTGAATTGATGTTGGAAAATAACTCTGAATTTCAATTACTCCAAGCCTCTGTTTCAACAAAGATACCTCTTGGATCTTGCCAATATAGCTAATTATATAATATCCTTGGACCGCTGACAGTTGGGGTACACTTGGAATAGTCAGCAGCACCTGTGATTCACTCCACAGGGGTGATGCATTTCTCTTTGGAAGAATTGTTTTTAGGCTGGGAACCAATTCGATGATGTTCAAATCGTCAGGTGTCTCACGAAAATTAGATGTAATTGAGAAGTCAATGCCACTACGTGCGGCTTTTTTATTGATGATGCCATCGCGTAAGGCCTTGCTAAATCCAATGAGCTTAGGCTCTGTTTCTAGGGAAAATAGAATGAAATCTTGCTCGTGTATCTTCTTCTTTCTGAGGTAGCAAGTGATGCAGGGATCTTTGCCATAAATCTCAACATCAGCAACAAAAGAGCAAGCAATGAGACAACCATTATGATGTTTTAAGTATAATGTTCGATCTTCACCTGTTAGACACCTCAAGTCCGTCTCTCCTTTCAAAATCTTTTCTTGTAGTGTTTTTAGGTTTTTCGAACTAAAGAGTGTGACTTCCATATTTGAAATGTTCATTTGCCTGGCATCTTGAGCTTCAGTACCGAGTAGTTGAAAAAGATTCGTTGAGCATTTCATAATCTTTCCAAGATTTTCAGGATTGAGATTAAACACAACCACTGAATAATCGGAGGCTCCATTTAGCTGATTTGCGAAGAACTCAATACTCATATCCCATCCATGCAGTTCAAGATCGGTAGCGTTGCCATTCATCTTTTGCTGCCTATATAAAGTATAATATTCTGCAGCATGGAAAATGTCAATCTTGTTCTTGATTTGGAAAAATCGTCCTTCTGCCTTCTCTTCAATGATCTCAGAAAGAAAGAACTCATAGAGTAGAAGTGTCTGCTGATAGTATTCGTTGATTTCGATTAAACTATTGAGTTCTTTGAGGATAACAGCTCGATCATTGAGAAGCTTTTTCCCCTTTACTTTGGTCTCTTTTGTGCTGATTATAGGCTGTTGGAGCATTTCATAAAAAGAAAATGCATTTGAAATATAGTCTTCAATCGATGTCTGAACTTTTTCACTTCTCTCAAGAAAGGAGAATAGTAATTCAGCAGATATGGTCTTTTGAGTTCCACTGCCAGCGATTCGTTTCTGAAGATCTCGTTCGATGAGTTCGATTCCAGCCGCTGCTCTGAGAGAAACAGAAGATCCTAGGACCTGCTGCAACTGCGACAAGATAATAAAGGCTTTCCCAAAATTTCTAGTGATATCTTTGTGGAATGCTATATATGAGAAATAGCAACCGGTATTTGTAGTCCCGGCACCCTTCCTCTCGCGTGATAAAATTGAGGAATAGGTACTGTTGATCAATTCGAAGAATTGAGATTTCAGAGCATTTTTTATATAGTAATCAGTCAAGTCCACTTCTTGATCAATTCGCAACAAATTGTCTTGAACTTCAGTTAAACAGGTCGAGTCTTCAATTCTTTTATTTTGAAGTATCGACTTGATTATATCATAGATTTCTGGTCCATGTTTTTTGAGATTCGTAAATTTCGACCACATTTGCCTCAAAACGAAATCTAGTTGAGTCGCTTCGAGCAAGCTTAATCTTTGAATATTATCTTCAGAGAGGTATTTGATAGCTCTGTAAGAAACATAATTCATCCTTCTTTTCTCCAGGTTGAAGATTAGTCTTGCAACTAATGGAGCTAATAATAAAACTCCAAGGCTTCTTTGAGAATACAGGCCAGTTATGAGAGAAT
>ENA-UOUE01000222-UOUE01000222.1-compost-metagenome-genome-assembly--contig:-NODE-222-length-48323-cov-11.991067_pt1 | contig 48323 bp, 39 predicted proteins | sample MGYA00238146_ERZ747223 | MGnify/ENA primary metagenome ERZ747223 (study PRJEB28781, sample SAMN06268865) | compost metagenome | isolation source: single cell | place: USA: California, Emeryville, Joint...
AATTAGAATATCGCTATACAATGGACTTGATTAATAGGATATATCTCACGCTTTTTCCAAAACGAGTGAGTTATGTTGATTTTTAGCCGGAATTCTTCAACAATAGAGAAACTATTGCTGGCAGCTGCAGCAGTTGCTCCTCACCTACCCAGGCACAGCTCATAAACATTACTAACGCGAGAACTATACATATATCCTCCCAATGTACTCTATAACAGATACATTTGGCATAGCAGAACGTTAAAGAGCCATTCATGTCGTTTCTACTCTCATAGAAATGGCTAACTATGAAACCATTATTTAGAGTATCAATTTTTTAACCGCGTCTTATTGCTTGGATTAATCGCCTTTATATTGGTCGTCTTTTGGATAGAAAAATACCCAACTTATCTTGATGAACAATTGAGATAAGCCAATTCGTACCAGACAATACTGAAAATTTCTAGTCTGTCCTGGAATCATCACATTAAATATGAGAAACCTGCAGCTGGAGCAGATAGACTTTCTCAAAAAGTTGTTGCGTTGATCGTCGGACTGGCTTAAGGAACTTTTCTAAAAGATAGTCATTTTAGTTTTAACTTTATCCAGAGTACCCGTGTATTCCAAAAATTTGAATTGGAACAGAGCAAAGACTTTTTCAGAGCTTTTTGATTGCCAGTGGCAGATAGTGATTTCTGGAACTCGGAACACAATGTTCTTCAATGAATTTTGCTGAATACTCAATTAATCGCCAATAATAGAAACAAAATATTTTGCGAACCTACCCATGTAATTGGATCACAGCGAAGAACAAATTAGATTTTGATCATAAATATTCGATAGTTTTTAGAACCATCGAAAATAAATTTTTTTCAATAATTATTCTACAAAATATTCTTGAACATGCCTCTTCGCAATATTCCTCGAGAGTTCTTTTTTTAGAAAACTCGACTTTCTTCCCTTGGAATGTCCAGCGTCAATGAAATGCAAGCAGGTCAAGGCTAAACTACCAATAACACGGCGTATACATTCGTGATGGTACTTTATTTCTCCATTTTAAGAAAAAGGATTGAAATGAATACTGCTTTAACGAGAGATTTTTGAATTAGTTAGTCACCTAAATTAGCTGACTAACTTTGAAATAAACATAAATATATTTAACATGGATAATAGCGCTAAAAAGAAAGCTAAAAGCACTGGAAAGACTACAAATTCGATCCCAGCTTTTCTCTTAAAAACTTACGAGATACTTGAAGTAAGTGATTTCGTCGCTTTTGGAATTAACCGCGCAATTAGAACTCCGAGTACTCGCATATTATTTCCTGGAACAATGATGGAACCGCTTTTTTTGTGAAAAATGTAAACGAGTTTTCAGATCAAGTGCTGCCGCGATATTTCAAGCATAATAATTTCTCATCGTTCGTGCGACAAGTAACTATTATTGTGTCGTTTTGGCTTAATGTTTGGCTTTCATAGCTCAATATGTATGATTTTCACAAGATTCGCCACGAAAATAATGAAAACGAGTTCCGTCATCACCTTTTTGTGCGAGGATGCAGGTACACATCTAAACTGTGACAGGCATAATACCCAATTGTAGACATCTCCTATCAGAAATTAAAAGAAAGACAGCAGATTCGCAAACGCTGACAAATAACAGCTCAACGAACATGAGAAACCAACTCAATGAAAATTTAGGGCAAAATTCACCGGAAGAGGATTTGTATTATTCGGATGAAGATAATAATCAGCAGCAACAAAAGCAATCACAGTTTCCAAACCAGCAGCAAATGAAGTTAGAGCTTCTGCAGCAACAGCAGCAACCTCTTTTTGCAGCAGATCAGAGCAATCAGTATCAACAGCAGATAAGGCAGGCGCCGCAGGCGCTGAATAATCAAGAAGCTGTATCTTACGGTCAGTCTCTTGCAGTACAGCCGGCATCGGGTAGTATGTTAATGGACTCCAGAGCACCTATGACAGTGAGTTATTTTACACCGAGCAAGAGTGATAATTGCCTTTTTCGTTAGTTGAACGATATCAAATCGAAGTTGTTAGAAGTGGAAACCGCGTCGAAGAACGTCTCGATCCAGAACGCGCAGCTTGTAAGAGAGAATAAACTTCTATGGCACGAGCTGCTTAAACATAAGTAATAATTCTTTTTTGCCGCTTGGCATATTGAATGTGGATTGAATAGAGAGCTGCACGACAGAAAAATAGAAAAACTTGTGCTTTTCCTGTTTTCGATGGTGAAGCCAAACAAACAATTGAGCAGTAACTCACCCAAACCGAGTATTGGAGGTAAAAATGCGGTTTATCGTGTAGAGTCGGTAATAATCTCATTTAGATGATACGTCGAGTCCCCAAAATCCCAATGCCTCAGCAAATGACAATTCAAACAAGACAAAGCAAGAAAATTCGTTGGTTCAATCCAATGATGGTTCCAAACTGAAAGAAGGCGAAGAAGTAATTTCAAATAATTGTTAAAATCATCAAAAATTGTTTTTATAGATGGAATTGATTCCTAAAGAAGGCGAGCTGAATCCCGAATATGAAAAGATGTTAAAAAACTATCCGAACCTCATGCAGAAGGCTTCAAGTGCAACTTCTAAGAGTGAAAGCCAAAAACTCATGGAAGACTATTTCAGCTACCTCAAAGGGAAAGAAAAACCGCATTCGCAGCCAAATAGCTCTCCATTTTCAAACAATCTCAATAATGCTGGTGATAGACTGATCTCAACTGGCAGCGCTGCGAACCTAACCACATCCGCAACGAATTCATCTCTGAATATGGATAGAAATAATTCTAATAGCTCTAAATCAGCTCTGAATGCTTATATTCAGAACCCCAACCCTAGTGGCTGGAAAGATGGCTTTGAGATGTACCAAGATCCAAATTCGCAGGGGTTTTACTCTGATAAATCTATGGGTAATTATTCTGCATCTCTAGACGCTTATTTTTCTGAAGGTCAACCCATGAAACATCAAAAAACTGAACCAAATGGACCAAACCTGGTCGGAAACATGGGAATGTACTCCTCAGGAGACCCGAAACTAAATAGTGCGTCAATGCCTTCCTCTCTTCCTAATACAGCGGATAATTATTCGGCCGTGAGACCCGACGCGAAGAATGTCTTTTTCCAGCCGCAGCAGCGGGTTGGAATGAACACTTATATGAGTGGTCCAACGACTAACTACCCACAGGGAGGAGGCTTCGGAAATATGGGTATGGGCGGTGCTCCGTTCGCTCAGAACCAAGGCTTGGGTCCAAATTATGCCACAAGTTTTCATATGAATCAACCTCCCTTGGAAGAAATGTACAGGCAGCAACCAACCTTCAACTCTCCCTATCAAATGCAGAACCCAAGCAATGACCCCCAGCAGAATGCTAGTAGTCAACTTTATTCGAGGCAGCTTCCGCCACAAAGCAGCATGGGATTGAACGATATGTCCAGGAAGCCTTTTGATAATTCAGGACAACAGTATTTTAATAAACCAGATCAGAAATTTGATTTCAACACTTCGCTGGGCATGAGCGCTGGAAATACGGAGCTAAACAGCGGTAATCGGTATCCTTACATGGGTATGCCTCCTGGACAACAAATTGTAGATTTTAATGAAGGGAAAAAGAATCCGTACGCTGGTCCAAACAGCAAAATAGCTCAGGCTTTTCCTAGCTCGAATGCGATGCAAGGTGCCGGTCAAAAAGTTACAGAAGACAATATGGGCAATATAAAACCCTCAGAAATTGCTGAAGAGATTGACAAGATCATGCAAGATGGAAATTTAAACGTCAGAATGAATGTTCCAAATGACTTTGATAGTTTTCCTAAAGGTTTCGAAGACTCTTACTATTAGCCGATGATCTAATTGACATTCAAATTATTTTTCATTTGAGAGTTCCCATAAAAGTTTCAATTGTCTTTGATATCAAAGTCATTTGAGTTACATTCATTCAGCTTCCTCTGCAGATGAAACTCCCCTAATTCGTTCGCAGCAAAATGTAATAAATTTTATAAATTCTCGCTGTTGATGGTGATATCGTTAGTCGTATATGTCTATCAATTTATGATTTTGCTGTATTATGTATATCGTTGTCTATGGAATTGTTTTCAACGGGACCATCATGACAGAAAGCTCCCCTTCTCCATTATTGATTTGACGATTAAAATTCTGAATCCGCTTGAAACAACTAGAAACTCTATTAAATTTGCTATGGACAATTTCACTTTTTCATGTGATTAAGCTGAGAGACTAGAATTTTTGAGGATTATTTTTCAACAAACACATTTTCATTGAGAACAAGAGTAAACGAAGACAAGAATTGAGAATGAACTGACTAATATCATATTGTCTATGCTTCTACTGCTCATTCAAAACGTTTAATAAAACTCCAAGCCATAAATTGGCTGCACTAATCAATCTTTGAGAGAATGGTAATATTTCTTTTTTTCCTTTTCCAAGTGCATGTAATAGACGCCAGCTATAATCGGAATTAACAAAAGACTGACAACCGCAGCAATAAGCTTCCATGACAGATTCTTTTTCAGCGCTTTCCAAAAATCAGAGTCACTGCTTGACCCGCGTTCTGAGAACGTACGAGCTGAAGCGACACCCCAAAGCTCAAAACTTGGTGTTAAATCAAAACAAATTGGCTTGTATTGCGATTTGTCCACTCTGAGCGTTTCTAACTCTTCTGCATCGAGCTCTCTGTGCTCGTTTACTTCAAATCCCAACATTCTGCAAAATTCATAGTGACTATCCGTGATATTTTCCAATGCTGAACAAATCAACGAGCTGCTTTGGCAAGGAGAAAGTTCTGGTTGCGTCGTTTCTCTCACCACAAAATAATCCTTTTTGCATTGGTTGTATAACTTTTTGCAAGTGTGAGGACAGATTCCTTTTCGTAATCCAACTCCCTAATGCAAGAAGCATGAGATACTTGATGAAATGAATGCATGTGTTTTACCACGTCACCATCGCAATCGTAACAATATAGTTTATTAAGATCAACGGAACATCCTGTGGAGATCTCCTGAGATAAGTAAAATTTGCTTGTGCTTTATTTTCAAGATGAGATTGTGAGCGCGAATGTGTTTACATGGATTGTAGCTTGGCAAGATTCTGTGAGCTGCAGCAGGTTCTTCTTGCATATTCTGAACAAATGAGTTCGTTGGGTAAGTTATGAACGTTTGAGTATGTGTAATTCATATCTATTCGAAAATTGAGGACTTATTGGGGGTATTATAAGCGTACTTGAGAATGGAGCTGGTGATTTGCATTTAAATAAGCCTTCGAAAGCCTTTCCAAGCTTCGGTTGAGGAACCGCGCTGAGCATGCATGGGATGACAATCAAAACGGAAAAAATAAGCATCATTAAGAGCTAAATTTTTTCGATATTTTTTTGGAGTTTTACCTAAATGATATCTTTTTATATTCTGTGATATCAAATGTCCTGCTTGATTTTCATAATGAGGACTGTTGCAGATAATATCTCATCAGTCACAGATGCTCCTTATTAATTCAAATCTGCTGAGCATCAGATCATTGAACTTGCCACCATATTATTTGAAGTCAAATGGATGACATGCGCTACCTTTTTTTTTTATTAATAGCTTGCTGCTTGAGGCCGCACTTATCACTTGTAACAATTAATCCTAATAAGGCACTAACTCATCAAAAAAAAAAAAGAGTATAGAACTCGTGTTATTAAGGAAACTCTGCTGTTGATCGATATTTTATATACCAAATTACAACTCCTTAATTAAATTTTCAGCCTATGAAAAGCATTTGGAAGAAAAGGAGTTTGCTAATTACCAGTAAAGTAAATTCTGTTTTCTCGTTGCAAGTGCGTAGATTCAGGCTATTTTAGGTTTCATTGAAAATAAACTCTTTGCGATCTCTCTCTCGAGTCTCTTCTATCACACTTGTGAAGTATGCGCGAGTACACGGCCGATTATTGTTATGTTGTTGTGTGTATATAGAAGGTTTCATTTTGTCCTGCTTGCTTTCTTTCCATTATTTTAACGGTCTACCCAAATATTCTTTTAGAATTGTGCAATGAAAGTTCACTCAGAACTAAACAGAACGTCTTGAAATTTAAAGTTGTTAGAATTGGTGCGTTATTCATTCACAATTAAAAATTAAGGAAGTACAAAAGCAGCATCATCAAGAACGAAATGGCAAAAAGAATCAAAGACTCAATTGCTCTCGCAAAGAAAATACAAAATTCTAAAAAAGCTCTGTCTAAAAACCAGAACTATGCAGTCATGTTCCTCGGACTATCCCTTACTTTCGCAGTTGGGCTTGCAATAGTGGAATTTGTGTACTACTCTTCACTGCATCCTGCTTTCGTATTTTCAATAGCTGTAGTGGTAAGCAAGCATCTACCCAACCTCCTCTCATGTCTTTATTTCAAAGGTTTTAGAGCTTTTCGCGCTCGCTGTTTATGGATTCATCGCTATTTTCTATTCTGACCTGCAAAGGCTTTCAATCTTCCGCACATGGTAAGAAACTCGCAGCATAAGCAACCATATAACATTTTCTTTCATAACAGGGGCATCATCAGTTTCCTTCTCATGATTTTGGCCGCTGCATTACAATTAACGATTGGAATAAATGAAGATTCTCGTCAAGATGTCTTACTCCATGGGCTACTAGGAGGATTTGCTATTATTTCAGTTGCGTCTGGTATATTGTTACTTTTGAACGTCACGTGGATGATACGTCATTTGACAACTGAGGGACTAAAGGGAAGTCTTCGAGCTGGTAATTTTTTTTTTGTTTGTATTAGCTTTTTTACTATCGTTGTTTGATAGCGGCTTATGATAAAGGCATGTATGAAAGCCAGCTTGAGAGAAGTTTGACATCAGAAGATGGAGCTTTTCACTAAAGAAGTTGCTAGCTACATTTGTGAGTAATTATGCTAAATATTTTAGGAAAAAGAGCATGTTTATCTGCTATTGCAGTTTTCTGTTTGATATTGAGATCATATCTTCTAAATATTTTCAGGTCAATCTGTTTTTTGTTTTAATCGTCTTCTTTCCAACATGTTAAGTTACACACGAAACTTGAAATAAGTGTTCTAGTATGTTTGATTGAATAAATTGCTTGATTATAGGTTTTTATCTGTAGCATAGCCGGCTGGAGCAGATATTTTCGTATCTTTTCATCCAACCAATCGAATTTCGCAGTTGAGTGTTAATGAAATATCAAAAAGCTAGAGCATTGCCGGACTTTTAATAATTGAAAAGAGTTTTCATTTGGACCCCTCGTTTGAAATTTTATCATCGAGAGTTCACGACTGGTAATACTAAAATTCGAAAGAAAACAATACATATGTTCATAATCGAGAGGAATAATTCCTTAGTGCTATGAACATTGAAGTTAACTGTTGGGAAGCACAGCATCAGAGCCGAAAACAATAAAAAGAGATGATAAGTGTTTTGGATAGTGATTTCTCAAGTGGCAGTTTCACAGCTCACAACACTTTCGGTGACATTTAATTTACATAAAGACCCTCATCTTATTCTTTTGTTAACTACCTTATTGATATTTTCGCTCCTTCTATAGTACTACTCGAATCGAGCTAATTAATACACTTCTCACGAGAGTTACTCTGATAATAAGTAAGCTCCTTATCATACCAATATCAGCTTATCATTGTAGATTGCTCATGTCCGTGTGATAACAGCATCAATGGAGTTAGTATATCAATCTAGTATTTAAAAATAATTCACTACAAGTGTTGCTGTCTCGATTTACAACCGCTTCGATGCTCTTTAATACAGAGGGAAAATACTCGACAGATCGAAATTTTTCATGTTGCAATCACTAGGCTTTTTATAAAAAACTCAAATCCAGCGCTTCATTCTTCAAAGAGACTTTCATATATAGGTTAAGTCTTAGGGGTGAAAGAGAATAGATGCAATGATCGAAATCTAAAAGAAAATTTATGTTAGTCTGATGATTTAAGTGAGCTCTGAAAAAATTGACAGTAGCACTGCAAATAAAAATCAGAAAATTACAAATTGGTAATAGATGCAGATAACTGAATTCTGAGAAATTTATGGCAAGTCACTCAAGAACTTAGACAAGAAACTGTGGCAGAGGCAAAAACCAGTTTGTTTGGATGCCTAAACAAGCCAAGGCCTGCATTTTTTGGGGAAGCTTAGAAGTTTTTCAGGTTGTCAAAAATGCCTGGTCAGCCAGAACAAAACGAACCTAGAGTTTTCATCATAGTGAGAAATCTTGCAAAACAATACGCTTTCTGTATTTTTCTCTCAACTCGCAAACAAGTTTTTCCTTAAAAAAACTCTTTTCTAGAATAGCTTAAGTTATCAGCAGTAAATTACGAGTTCAAAAACTGATAATAATTCTTTTTGACGCTTATATTGATTTGATTAATCTGAAATTTTCCAGTGACAGATGATCTACTATTATCATTTAATTTCAGATTTTCAAATTAAATACATTTCCAAAAAGTTAATAAGAAGTCCTATCAGTGAAACAAATTTCTACTTAATGCAACAAATCGGGTTTATAATATATCATCACAAAATCGCTTCCAAATACCGACAAATCAAGGCAATTCTTATCAATGACATCAAATTTCGACATGCAATCCTCCATTGAAAAGATTATTCCAAGCGACCCTCTCCAAAGAGGCAAACTTTACAAAATCAACTGCCAATCAGGAGTGACCACAAGATCTGGTACTCCTGAAGCCAAAGGACCCTGTTATGAATCCTCTAATGACTCTTCTTTTGATTCTCCAATCAACTTCACTCATGCTGAACCAGAAAGCGGATCTCTTGATATTGGGTAAACATCTTTCACATAGCATTCGGTAATAATCATTTATTAGAATAAAACCAAAGAAGAGGCAGTTCAAAACATATGAGGAACACCAACGATTCGTAGAGAGCTACAAAATGAAAATTAAAACTGAGTTGTGTAAAAATTACGAGCTCCGAGGATGGTGTAGTTATGGCGATAAGGTAAACGATCTCAAATTTACTGACTGTTTTAATTGTTCAACCTAGTGTTCATTCGCTCATGGCAAACACGAATTACAAGAAAAAACTCACCTTCACTCTAAATATAAAACTAAGCCTTGCAAGCAATTTCACCTCAACGGGACCTGTTCCTATGGCATCCGATGCCAGTTCTTACACAATGAAGCTATGATGCCAAATATCTTCTACAAACCTTCATCGGATGCTTATGTGAATGCTGAAAGAATGAATTACTCTTATTCCTTCCTCAATGAAATGTTCAGACTGATAGACTCAGACTGCAAAGTCGAAACAATTCTCAGCAAGATTCCCAAAAAGTATTAATAAATTTCTATATGAGCTTTTTATTAATCCCTTTCAAATAGGACGAGATTGCCAATTTTCGAATCAATTACAATTGGTAATTAGAAATGCAAATTTCATGAATTCGGGTCCTTTCAGTGCCATGTAAGTGGGAAGTGATCTGCTAGTAAGATTTGGTAGGATAGAGTTCTTTGATTTTTTTATTATCGATGTGTAGCTAGAAGCATCGAAAAATTGTTCGTTATAATTTTTTGTCTCTAATTGTAATTCAGAGTGTTGTACTGTATGTAGTAATTTCTGCAGAGTGCAAATTGAGTGTTTTAAAGAATAACTCAAAAACAAAAAATTCGTGTACTACTTTCACAGGAGCTATATGTGATGTGCTCCACTGTTTTGCTGGATCTTCCTGTCTAGAAATCAGCGTTTTCTCTTAAACTTTCATTTCTCTAGTTTTGAGCCATTGTATCTAGATTCATTAATTTTCGATAGTAACCTCTGCCTTTCAGGAATGAAAAGCATCTTAGTATTGATCTCTACATCTGTAGACTTTCGCATTTCAAAATTTTGCTAAAGCCTCAGAAGGTGCTATCAAAAGAATAAGGTATTTTTAGCAAATCAATGTATTTGAATTTTTGAAGCAATGCTACTTTCAAATTTGTCCAATTTGTTTGATTCTCACATCTTTGATCTCCTTAATCAATTTACAGAGGTTTTATTTCAATTTCAACCAAAATGATATTGGAAAAGACCCAAATCTGGTGCAATTACTCAAGCATCTAATATATCCAATGTCAATTAGGGCACCCTCTTCGGGAGCATTTGAAGAGTTCTGCAACAATAAACTCGCTCTATTTCATCTGGAAGTTTGAGACACTTTTTCAAGAAAATACTCCAGCATCAAAACTCATATTCGTGAATCCAAGTACTTAAACTTGACTTAAATGTCCATAAATAGAATTTATAATTATTTCATAACAAACTAGCAAACAAATGGCAAAAGGTCTTCGCTCAAAGGTCAAAAAGCGCTTCCGTACCTTGAAAAGAGAGGTCGTTAAAAGAGGTAACTATCAAACTTATCGTATTATTCATTTTTCCTTTAGAAAAGGAAAGATCCGAGCTGATAAACCTGTCTACCAAATTGCAATTGCAGTCAGAAGGCAAACCATGGCGCACGATTGAGCCTCCAAACGCTTTTCTCCACCCTACCGACCCTAATGCCTCGTTCCCTCAATATAAGAAACAACCATTGATAGATTTTCGTAACGACAAGATCGAGTTTGCAGGATACGAGTTTATTGGAGGAAGAAAAAAGAAACTTCCAACCGGGCTGCTTCAAAGCCACGTTAGAGATGAGGTTGACATCGAGGAAATGGGAGAAGTGCCCAACTTTGAAGAAACAAAAGGTGAAGCAGGTGCCGACGTAGAAGAAGAAGACATGCAAATTGATGAAGAGGACCTCGCTGCTGAATTAGACGGCATGAAGCTGAGTAGCAAGAGAGAGGAGAAAAGAGCCAAGAAAAAGAAACAGATGGAGATGATGGAAGAGGACACTCTCGCATCAAATACGAAAAAAATAAAGAAGAAAGATAACCGAAGAAATTGCAAGAAATCAAGAAAGATTATGAAATTCTAGAGGAGTAGCTCCACTGGAGTGTCTCTATTAGGAAAAACGTTTATTAGATAGAAGTTTATTCTGAATTTTTGAATAGATTCGCGTGTATCTTTTTGACAATCAAATCGGTTTGTTGTTCCGTTTGTTCAAATCGTTGCTGTTATTTCGATGCATTAGTATGTACCGAGATAATTCTCAATATTCTCTTCAAAGATTACAAAAGGATGTTTTTGCTTATGTGTTTGAATATTAGACCGAACCAGTCAAGGGTTAAGTGAGATATCTACTCTCTGCTGGTTAAGTAGGAAGTTTTGTTACATATCAATGGAAAGAGAGAAATATTATAGCTGTCACAACTATTCATTATATTCAAGCAATTTCATAAGAAAATCTTTCTGAAGCATTGAAGCCACTATTTTCCATTTTTGCCTAAATAATTTAGATTGATTGTGATGGTTCTAATTGTAGTAATTTTCTTATGTCCCTTGAAAAAATACACCAAAATGTATGCAACGACTCAAGATCATCTTTATTCGTCGGCGCTAATCAACATCTTCTGTAAGCTCTTATCCCATTAATGTAATCGTGGTCTGCAATTTTCCATAGAATATTTTAATGGCTGAATTTCCCAACAACCTTAGTGACTTAAGCAAACGGCGGTTTAGATTTAGATTCTAATGAGAAAAAATTGTCGCCGAAGATGATTTCATCAACATATTCAAATTTTCTTATATAAGAAATATAACTAACTATAGAAAAAAATAATTAATCGGAGAATTGAAGATGATCGGCAGCAGTCCCAAAATAACAATATCCTTCATGACAGTGGAGATACTTCCAAATCCCAATGTCAAAGGTGACGGAGACATCTACGTGAAGGCAGTTTACGGTGGCCAACCTTTCAAATCGAATTTAATCGCGAAAGGACCTATGGGTTATCAGATTAATCAAACGACCGAGTTTACAATCACCTCAGATCCAGATATCAATTTCGAACTTTGGAGAAATAACAAAGGTGCTGAGCAGCTTGTCGGTACCGGTGCAGTGCAAATTATGGCAATAAAGCAATCTCCTAACGCGCCTCTCGGTATTAATTTGGTGCATGAAAAGAACCAAGCAGCAACTTTACTGATTCTCGGTCAGATTAAAGAGGCGCCGGGTAGCCAATCCTCAGTCCCTAATGAAGGTAAACCTCAATATCAACAGCAACAATCAAATAAGCAAGGGTCTCTGAACATGGAGGATCAAACGAAATCAGGCGATAATCCTAGCGTGAAGAAATCTCAAGCGAGATTCCATTCAGTTTCTTTAAAGGATTATTATGACCAATCTGGCTTGACTTCTGTTTTGCAGAAAGGATTAGAAGAAATCGGTAAGACCAGACCTCAAGATCCAATTCAGTTTTTGGGGAAGTTTTTGCTTGACAACGATAAAAGCCATATGGGAGGAAAGTAATAGTAAGCACTAAGAGCGAAGAAAATCGAAATTGTGATAATTCATTTTTATTCGTGAAATTTTCATCATATCCCTTTGCCTGTTGCCACACGAATACCCTTGCATAGATATGATTACATCTACTCTCCCCATCAAATTTGAAAAGCTCTTCCATAGAAGAAAATATGCACCCAAAGCTATGATTTAGGGTTCACTAAGAAGCTGAGCAACAAATATTGAAAGCTCCCTTTGGCAGCAGCGTATTGAGAGACACTTTTGGTAGCAGACTATTGAGAAGCACTTTTTATCACCGGAAAATCTGGTGCAGGTCATTATTAGTTGTTTGGTGATTAAATTCAAAGGGATAAACCAGATGGAACTTCTATAATTAAAAAGGTTTACTCTAATGCTTGCTACTAATAATTTCATCTGACTTAACCTCACCAAAAACTGGGATGCTACTTACTATCTTAAGAATAGTTGTAAAATTTGGTTTGTTATTCATCAATAGGATCATCACATGAAAAACAGATTCTTTGGACCTTGCGTTATAGCTTCTTGATGATTTGGAGTTTTGCTATCACTCTTTCTCAAGTCTGATGCTTCGAATGTGGATTCGCGTGTAGAAGCAGCCATAAGTGAGTTTCCACTAGTTGCTACAGTTTCCGGTTTGCTTAGTCCGAAAATAACGGAGTTTCCATTCACAGTCGGAATTTCGTCGAGATCATGGCTCCCTTTTCTCTCCAGAGCAGGAGGCCTATTTAATCCCGTCAGACCTATTTGACTTGGCGATCTGCCCGTTAACTTGAGCTCCTCATTCAGCAGGTCCTTGAGTTTATTGATTATTCTCTAACAAGCAAATTGAAAAAATTAAAGAAATGATAGACTCCAAAAACTTACAAAATCAACACTGTCTATACTGCTCGTACCGCTGATATTATTGACAATTGATGGCTTCTTAAAGAAATCATCATTTTCATCGCCATTTTTATTAGCAAGACTCTGATTGCTTTCATCCTGGCCATTAGTTAGTTGCTTCGGCTGAGACGGCGGGAGTGGGAGAGACAGTATTTTCGAGTTAAACTTGAGGTTCTTTTTCAAATACGCATCAACCATTGCTGGATTCTGCTTTTCTTCTCTCCGGAATTTGTTTTTGAATTCATTTCGATTTCTTGTCTCGAATAGCCTCGCCATCATTGAGAAATCGGTACCACAAATTTTCAGCAGCTGATAAGGGGAAAATTTACTCCTTCATTGTGCAAATTGTAGGCTATACCTTAAAGAACTCTCTGTTCTCTTGCTCAGTCCATTTTTTGCCTTGAGCTTTTTGTCGGTAAGACATCGAATTCAAAGTTTTCGGCTTCGTTACAGCGAGTTCATGCACTTTCTCTGAGAAACTGGGCAGAGGCGCCAAATTCTGCTCCATGACTACCTTTCCGTCTTTGAAAGTCACCAATGCATGAGGAAAAATGCTGTTTTCTTCATTTGCTTTATCTTTTTGCTGCTGTTGATTAGTTGTCTGAGACTTTGCTTCTGTCTGATCTGCTGCTGGTTGTTGTTTTCCTTTGGCTCTTTTCTCCTTCATATTTCGCATCTTTTCTTCTTGGCGCCGCTTCTATAACAAAATTTGAGGCTGCTGGAGATATATGTTGTTTACTTCATCTTCAGTTGGTATGCCATACTGATCATTTTCAATAATTTCTTTAAGGGTGACAGTTGGATCATTAATATCTTTATTTAATGGGACTTTCTTCCTCCTGCCTCTCTTCTTCGGGCCATTGATTTCTTCTATTCCAGGAAAATGGAATTCGTCTCCGACTAGGAAAGAGGCGGGATCTATTTTGATTTTTGGATAGGAAAATTGGGTGTTGGCGCTCTTTAGGAGCGCATCTCTGTTAAAAAGGGTGAAAGAGAATGGCTGTTCGTTTAACTCAAGATCATCGTCATCCATGTTTATTTAAATAACGTTAATTTCTGTAGAGAAAGCTGAGACTATGGGGCTAGGCTGAAAAGAATGGTATAAAACAAGTTCTGATTAAGCACCTGTTCAATTTTATTAGGTTATATCTGTTTATAATATTTCGTTCCTAATTTTGAGGTGTTAAATTGGAATTAGCAAATTGAATTTAAGAGGCAAGATCGACTCGGAATACTTTTCGTTACCAAAAAAATTTGAAGAAGAGTGTATTAATTGAACTCTGCATTGGAACTTTTTCTATTGAAATAATCCTCTGGATAATTCCTTGCAATTTATGAGGGTGATCGAGAGCGATTTCTAAGCTATTGGGATAAGAAGAAACTTTCTTCACTAACTCTCGCGTTAACCAATAAGGTTTCATAATTTTTCTTTTTCTCTTCCTGTCCATTTAGAGCAGTTGATGCGGCAGAGGCGATTCAAAGCGAATCTCATGGAAAAGTGTAGCTAATGCGCTATTTTCAAAACGAATAATCTCCGCCTCACAGTTGAGAATACCAAATGCTTTCGCAATAGTACTAAGAAAGCGACTTTTACAATGTTTAGGTAATTTGTGCAATCTCACATTTTATCTTCATGGATAGACTCCGAACAACGAAGTAAGGAACAACCAAGTTATTGGTCTAAATTGCGAGGAAACCTGAAGGACACTTTGCTTCAAGTTTCCTCATTGCCTACGAGGAATTAATTATTATTCTGATTTCACCAGAGAAAAATAATGAAATTATTATTAATTTGTTACAACATAGCAGTTGAGAGATGTTGGAAGTTAATTCGTCAGAAAACGCAATTAATAACAAAACTGATTGGGAAGAACTACTTCCTTCTATACATCCTCGTCTCAATTTATTGGGTGCTTACTTATTATTCACATTCAGCCTGTTGTTAATATGGAAAATATTTAATAATTTCTAATGTTTTGTTGCCTTCATTTGCTTCAGTTTTGTATACCACTCCGGAACAGAAACCTGAGCTTTCGTCACCGTTTTCGAGGGAGTCTGCTTCATCTGGTAAATATCAGTGCTACTCAACTTTTTCTGTTGGAAATGGTTTAACTTGGTCTCTCGCTCGCTCTTACCTAAGATAATTGATAACACATCACAATAACACTACAACATACTAGAAAAAGCCTTCGAGCTGGCTGGATTATTCTGGAAAGCTCCTTGATTAGACGACGCAGCAAGATTCAATTCTTCAACTAAATTGTATAATTCACTTTGACTCACGCCTTCTCGGTTATCTTGGAAGAGAGAAAGTATAATGCGTTGGATATTCTGAATATTTTCTCGTTTAATCATCACTTTGTTCATGTCTTTTTGCATATTCGCATAATCCTAAAGAACAAAATTAATTAATGCCACTCAAACCTCAATCTGAGAGTACCTCAATTAATTTCGCATGCTCATCTCTCAGCTTTTGATAATTCTCATCTACTTTGCTGAGTTTCATCTTGTAATCAAGAGCTTCTTTTTCCTTCTCTTCAATATTTCGGATGAGATGTTGATACGGCTGATTTCCCTTCTCCAGCAGCGATTTGGCGATTCTAAGTTCATTTTCCAGAGTTTCAATCCTATTCTTGCATTCAACGTTCTCTTTAAGAAGCTCTTTGACTTCATTCTGTTTGATATTCAACCTTTGTGCGAGAGCCAAAGCTTGCTGAATCCTCCTCTTTGACGCAGTCGGAGAAGATTGAAGCGTTTGCAAAAAGATATTCTCTGTATTGCTGTCAAAACCAGAGCTTTTCGAAGCTAATCCAACAATAGCTTCGTCGATTTCTCTTTCAATTGCCTCATAGTTTGCGAGCTGCTCTTTGGACACTGCTAGCTGCGCCCTCACTCCTGCCGACTCTTCCTTTAGAGACCCTTCCAGTTTATAATATTCGCCTTTGAGGATGTTTATCTTATCCTTTAACATATCGTTCTCAGTACGAAGCGATTTCAAATTCGTCAAGGTTTCTTCGTATAGGTTCTGTGTGCGAATGAGCTCTTCTTCTTTTAAATTAAGCTTGATCTTCAACTCGCCAAATTCTTGATACACTTTCCTTTGGAGAGCCCTATTTTCCATCAAGAGTTCATCATAAGCCTTTTGACGCTCTTTCACAGTTGTTTCTAATTGCTCATTTTTCAGTTCAAGCGCTTCTTTTGCTTCTTTAATGAAGCTCAATTGGCGCTCATAAATTTCTTTTAAAGTGTTTTTCGCAGTCATAACCTCTTCCTACAAAACAAAATCGATATACGGCATCAATATTCGACATATCACAGGTGAGAATTACTTTATGTTTGTCCTTCAGACTCGAGAGCTCATCTTCGATTCGTTTTTCGTATGTATTAAAATTCGAAGATTTTGAAGAAAGCACTGTTTGCATGTAGTCTTGCGCTATCTTTTTATGTTCATCGATTTCAAATTCTCGCTTTTCTAACTAGATAAGGAACTGATTATTATGTATTGTGAGCTCTTTGATACTTTCTGTTCGAGTTTTTTAATAGTTTCGGTCAAGCGTAAATTTTCTTTGACTAAATATTCCTTGTCCGTGCAAAGTATCGAATATTTCACTCTTAAATCGTTTTCGTTCAACGGTACGTCTTTTCGTTGATCGACTGGACTGCCGGCAAAAAATGACACTTTGTTCTCAAGGAAGATCTTCTCCTTTTCAAGTTTTACAAAATCCCTGAAGAGCTCGTCGTATTTGAGACCCTTCTCGCGTAGAGTTTCAACATTCAGGGTTGCAAGGTTAAGTTGCTGCTCAAGCATCCTGATCGATGTTTCGTAGTTGCCGATGTTTCTCTTTACATCATCATCTTTAGAGCCCAACAGCTGTAGCAGCCAAAAATCATCGGTATGTGACAATCTGGAGAAAAACCATTACGTCGTTACTATGTCTTAGTTCTTGTAATATCTTTTGATGCTTTTCATTGGTCGTTCTTACTTCTTCTCGTAGGTTCTGAATCTCGACGCGCAATTGCTTATTTTCCATTTTCAGTGGTTCTATAAGCTCCCAGACATGAGCGAGGAACTATTGTAGTTTGAGAGCAAGCCCTAATACAATGAAGGGTTACAGATTCCTCAGGTTTTAGGATGCGCTCAGGAGAGTCGCGGACCCTCTTGTATTCAACTTCAGGAATCAAACCGTTGATTACATCTGAAAGGACATTCAGGAAATCTCTTGAACTTTGAACTTTGGCCCTAACACAGCAGAAAACATTGGAAATCAGCTGAAGTTGATATGGGCTCTGAATTTACATATTTGTGTTCCTAAAAGCGTCATCTTTGAGTTTCTGAGCAGTTCGTTGATTTTCTGAAGTCAATCGATTGATTTCACGATCATGTTCTGCATTCAATTTCGCATTTTCATTCTGCAAAACTCTAACTTGCTTTTCAAGTGCTGAGATAATATTTCCAAGCTCCTAAGAAAGCGTGAAGTTTGTTGGTAATAGCGAATAGTACTGCTTCTCGTGACGGATTTTGATATTTAATCGGAAATGGTATCAGTCTTGGCTGGGCAATTTTAGTGTTGACAACGCTTATTGAGTTTGAGGACTGCAATAAAAATACCCATAAATCTTGGCTGAAGTTGGTAGTTATTACTATTTGATCATCATCATCTTCGTCGCTGTCACTAACGGTAAAACCTCCTTTTCGCATCAACTCAAAATCGTCAATATCATGCTCTTTAGACTTGCTCTAGTAGGAGTCAGTGTTTTCTAAAAGTCATGACAGAAAAAGCGGTACCTTATTGTAACTCATGTTAATATCTTCGCGTAATTTTATTGCTATCTATATTTATTAAATTCAATCTACACTCTCTTGCTGGATTTATGAGTCCTCTTAGACTAGAGTATGTGCCCACATGTTTCCATATTGGTGAAGATCAAAACTGCTTGCAATTTAATCCACAAGCATGTGTTTGAGAGTAAATAAGCTACATTCACAAAAAAACCTGGAAAATCGCTATTACATTCATATCTTCAATTGATAATGTTGCTCGCCATAGTTTATAGAACAGAGAAGCTATTATCGAGAAATGGGAGGATTCAGGGAATTACATTATTATCTCACTAACTGAATAGTTTCACTCAATTCACAAATCATTTTTCAGTTTATGATTCACTATCAGCGTGATTTCTCTCTCAGATATGGTATTGAAAAATTACACTCTTTGAAAACCATTTTGATTCTTTCGATTTTATCATAGCTTTCAAAGTGCAGACTGCTGAAATATCCATTGTGCTTGAAGCGATTAAAATTTGCAGCATACAATACCTATTAAATGATTGAAAAATCCTTAATTTTATTTTAGTACATAACTCTTTCTCATGTCGGACACGATTATCATACCATTCTTTCCCAGCGACACTCTCCTCCTGATCTGTCCCTTCCTTTCTTTTATCACTTGCTTGGCCGCTCTTATCGCTTCACTCTCCCTTCGCCTATACAAAGATTCAATGGGAGTTATGTCACTGTACATAATAATAGCAGACTTATGCTTCGAGTTTCCAAAACTCATCGCATGCTTTGGATATGAGAAATCCTTTCATTTCTGCAACATTATGCTCGCATTCTCCCACTTTGGCATGGTTTCCTCGTTTTTCTGGGCAGCATTTTTCTCACATTTGCTCTTCAGAGTCGCAAAAACTCATAATGTACACGTCAGCAAGAAATATATGACACTATATGTTGTATGCGCAGTTGTGCTTCCAATTCTGCACACAATCGCTTCAATGTTTACAGATTATGTGGAATATAATCCAACAACAAGAAGCTGCATTCACACGATGACTGTTGGCCAAGTTGACTATGGATATGTGCTTTATACTCAACTTCCGTTGGTGATGGCTATTCTAATGAGTCTTTACTGGTACGTGGGAACGATTCTGCAGCTGCGACATGTTTTTGAAAAGGGACATGACTTTGACTTGTTAACGTTGATTTTATATCCTGCGATTCTTATCATTTGCTGGACCCCAGCAACGATAGCCAGTACTATGGCGTTTTTTGGAATCAGACCAAATCCTTCGTTCGTTGCAGTGTTTCAAGGGCTTGTTCAGCTACAAGGGTTTTTTGACGCATTAGTATACGGAAGGTCTAAGTCCTTGTTCAGATTTATTTGGTTATGTTGCAGGAAGAGACGATCAATTGATCAAAGGATTTCTCAAAGCAGTGAGCAAGACTCAATAGACACGGAAGAAGCGCTCAGGTTGTCCCTAATGCGTAGAGAGATAAGAAAGATTGATACCCGATCAACAACTGAGATGTATTAGTTCATGGCGCCAGCAGACTGACGAAAATGAGTGCGATTTTATTAAGTAGCAAAGAATTGAGAGGAAAATTGTTTATTTTGAAATAGATTTATGAAATTGATGCTACATCTCGGATTTATTGGTTAATGTGTTCAATTTGAAATCCGAATAGAAAGAATCAGTAGTTATTTGCTCAAAAGTTATAATAAATATTCTTTTTGTTCATATTTAATGAACCTATAGAGATAACCACGCGCTACTAGTCAGAAGTTGCTAAGTATAATCTTCCTTAGCTGATTTTGTCGATGAAAATGTTTGGTACAATTGATTTAATAAAACACAAATGAAAAATTCACATACTATTATAAATGGTATTCTAATTTCTCCAGATATCTCCTTACCGTCAATCAACACAAGAGCTCAATATGAAGAGACCAATCAAATGAATCCAAGTATTTCCTACTCATATATTTCATCCCGCAATGTTGTGGTCGTTTCTATCTCATTTTATTTTAAGATATAGAAGAATTTCAAATTCCAAATCCTCTTCTCAGTGGGTTGTTTAATTAACCAGCCGAGACTTTGCTGATAATTCACAAGCTTCATTTTCAGTATTTTGCAAAAGCATATCGGTTTTTCTTGTATAGAATTGGTAGTTACCATTCATTTTAATCAAATATAATGTCTCCTGATCATAGGTACACAAAAATTGAGAATGAGCACAAAAACACCTCCTATCTGAAACCTTTGGAAATTCCAAACTAAATACCACCTAAAGCAACTAACGAAGGATGCTTTATCGACAGATATAATTGTAAACATAAAGTCCCGTTCGAACATAACCACCACTTGCTGCCTTTCTCTAACTGCCCTATCTTGATACTGGAAGATTTTAGAACCCATTTCCTTTCCGATAAGATTGATATTTATGGTTGCCTCCTGAACGAAACAGGCATTTCTCTTCAAAAAATTCAATGGTCTCTGCATCGTGTATCTAAGCCATATATTTTGCCGATTTCTCAAATGAAGTTGCGAATAAGCTAGACCAATCTCGATATACTGGTTGACTCACATGCAGTGATCTCAGGATCGATGCAGATCCGCTTGTTGGAAACTTAATGATTAAATTTTGGAATATCTAAGAACAAATTAGCCCGAACGAAGGTCTGTTATAATCAAATTTCAAATTGGAAAATCCCTTCTATTTCCAGTGTTCAGTGCAATTACACAGAAAATAAGCCTTTCGAAAAAATTCTTAGAGATGAAAATAAATTTTCATCTTTGTTGCAATGAGAATCAAATTTCCCCTTTGTTCCTGCTGTTAGGAAACATTCACAGACGTTTGAGGCGATCCAAATTTAAATAATGATAGACTGCTACCCGATCTAATTGTAAGAAAGAGTAATGTCGGAGGAGCTCTTAGAGGATTTCTATTGATAATCAAAGATATTAACAAATAGATAGATTCACATGCTTTGTATTGCAAACAAATAGCACAAAATATATCAAGAAATATTAAATCCAGAAATGGAATTCAATTCTTCCCAACACTCGGTATCCCATAAGTTAACTGTCACGAGTCCGCCTGATCCATAGTGCTTCAAGAATTGATGCAATATCCCTCGACAATGATCATACCTGTTCCAACAAGATTGGGAAATGTTAAAGATTAATCCAAATTCCTAACAAGGTTGATGGTCGTGAACTAATGGATTAAGTGTTTCACTCTTCTCTGGAAAACTGAATAATACGTGATTCCCTCTTGTATATCAATACTTGTGAAATTGCTTCTTAGTATTCTCAAAATATTTAATTACATACCTGAAAAAAATAGGAAAAATCCGATATTTTTTAAAAGAATAATTTGATAAATTTCCTGAATCACCCTTGAAAATTTTAGTTCAGTTTTATTTTCATTCCTATTACTTAGCTTCAACAGCCAAAAGCTTCGATTAAGCTTATCGACAAGATCGATGCTCGCCTTTTTTCAATCGGATTATTCTCAAGTTCATAATAATTCACCTTCATTTTCAGGGCGCTTTGCTTTGTCTCATTCTAAACTAATACCGAAATGGTATAATTCAGTTGTTAAAGAGCAAATACTCCATTTGTCACTTGTATATATTAGTTTCTGATGGCAAGTACACGTCTATAGATCGAGTCAGATTTTGAATACACTGATCTCTATTAAAATGATTTTCCATGGCGTTGCTGCAATTGAAAAAAAAAGTTTATGGTCTCTACTCAACAAGAAAGCTCTGGTTTCGCTGTGAGAAAATGCTGTCAAAGTGATGGTGCACGAGTTAGCGTTATCTATGGCTTGTTGGAATGGGAAATAAAACAAACTCGAACCCACAGATTCTTCCCTTCCACTTTTTCAGCGAAAACTAGCACAAAGCATGACTCTATAGCCTACGTCCATCTTGGAGAGAGTGATTGCTGAATCCAAATCTGTTCTGATGTACTAACTAACAAATTGCTGGACATTTTCTGTGTTTCCACCAATTTTAAATTATGGGTGATTTCTCTTTTAAAATTTAGTCGTGTCACCGCCTGAAATATGACAATACGCAAAAAAATATTCCTTTTCCCAAATATCCAACCATGACTGTCCTTTCCTATGTTAGGATCATAATCCACATGAATTAGAGGTATGAACGAGTCTTGACACCACGAAGTCTGAGCATTATTATCAAATTATCATTAATTATTTTGCAATTCCAAATTTGACTACAAACCTCCCAATTACCCTCATAGCCCAAGTGTTTGCATAAAAAGGCCCAATGAACCTCTTTTAATCGAATTTTATTCTTTCTTGGAATATTACGATGCCTTATTGGGCATTTTTTCAAAAAATGTTCAGAATTTGATCAATTTTCCGGAACACGGAAATATTTTAAAGAAATAAATTAATTCTGTGAATTTCGTTCACTCAAATACTTTGGGTGAATATCACAACAATGCAAACTTGATCTGGAACATTCCTCTCGAAGAATACAGATTCGAGAAAGCAAAAGTAAATAATTAGAAATTCTTTGATGAATCAAATCCCCTACGATTTCTATCAAGCCCAAAACTTCCTCCTCACCTCCAATGAGTCCTCTGGCTCTAGGTCCTTCACGAAAAAGGTCACTGAGAGCACATCATCGAAGCAGCCAAACATGTTTTTGGTGTCCCTCCATCAAATATTAGACGTAATATATCTCCTCAATGCTACCCATAACCCATAACTCCGTTCCAACAGAGAGCAGAACACAATGATGTGATAGCATGGAGCGAGGACGGGACTATCTTCAACATTTTGAAACCGCAGGTGTTCGCGGAGACGATCCTACCAAAATACTACAAACATAATAATTTACTCTCATTTGTAAGACAAGTAATAGCTTAAAATTTGCATTTATCTGATCATTATCCATTGGGGGACTAGTTGAATATGTATGGATTCAAGAAGCAAGCTCATTCTAGAAAAGTACTTTCATACAGCCACCCTTGCTTCAGGAAGGATTCGAAGTAACCTGATTCTCGGGGTTTTAATTTACTAAATCCTCTACAGAGCTCTACTCGCACAAATCGAGAGAAGCAAGGCGTTTAGAAAATACAGGAAGGAAAAAACTTCAAAAGCTCCTTCAAAAACCGATGAGATCGAAAGCCTCTTAACCTCAGTAATAATTACTGTTTTCCGCTGAGATTAAAGCTTATTGTGATAATTTCCTCTCGAATAAAATTTTAAAACAAGAAAATCAAACGCTGGAGAAAAACCTAAATGACGCAGTCGCTAGTGTCAGGGCTCTTCAGGCTCGATTGCAGCAATTAGAGAATGAGATCGGGGTTTTGTAAGTTTCCGACTGCTTTCCCCTCCAAGTGACCTTATTATTTCCAATTATTTAGAAGAAGCCAAAATGAGGATATGACTGAAGCTAATTGGCGTTCCCTGCCAGAAATAAAGAAACAAAGGGTTGAATATTACCCCTATCTTGTTCCCAAGGAAACCCACATAGACACACCTCCTACTAATATTCAAGTATTGACCTCTACGTCCTCCTTTGTTAGCTTTCTTCTAGTTTGAATACTTGAACCCTCGAGTGGAATATATTCCTAATTTTACGAATCAGGCTATGTATGTAATCGGCAATAATGAAGCTGTGACCAAACCTCCGATTTTCCATGTAATAAATTAGTATTCTATCATTGTCAATAACACTGTTATTTGATAGGAAACAAATATTGAAGGTTGTTTTAAGAATGAGGTGCGGTACCCTCAATATTTTTAGGTTTTAAATTTTGGTTTTGAATAGAAGTAAATAATTGATTTACAAATTTTTTTAAAACGAGTGAGAATGTTTGTTTGTCTGTAAGCAAAATCCATAGTAAGTTGCTTTCACTAGCCTGATTCATTTTGATTTCTTAACGCATCCATCAAAAGAGATATAGAGGCTGAGAAAGTAGAAAATACATAATTTAGCCTCATCGAGAAAGCAAAACAAATGTTCTTTGTGAGTATTAACTATCAAAGACTCCATAACAATAGCAATCCAATCTTCTGAATATAATATTCTCAGAGTTAAAATGCAATAGTGTAACACATTTCTTAATATTTGCGTGCCTCTGGCAACATAAACGACATATTTCAACCATTTCATCATCCCATTTCCGGGAAGTTTCTCTTCTCTCTCGCGAAACTCTTATGGGGTAACAGAAAGCGTTAACAGTGATATCCTTATGCATCTAATGCTAGTTGAGGGATATTTGAAGTGACGTGAACTAATTTGTATTATTTAGCAAGCTGATGAGATGAAATTCTTTTTTGGGATGAAATTCTTTAGAAGTTAAATGAATATTGTTTAACGAAATTAATCGTCAATTTTCTGGAATGAAAGAACAATACTAATCTGGGTTTTAATCTACAAATTCATCGGAACTGTGATATGTCTATTCGTAGACATAGGGCAATGTGACTGAAAAATTAGCAGAAAACAAATGGAAAGCATATTCTTAGCACCTTCTCTGAAGAGCTTGCCTAGTTAAGAGTCAAATCTTGCGTTTTCAAGAACCATCAACATAATCGTCCTGATAATGCCTGAGTTAATTTTTTTTCTCTCTCTCTTTCTCTTTCTTCACAACCGCTGACCTGCACCAAGAAAGCCTGCATAGTATTAGCAATGACTTCAGATCTCTCATTCGTAGAACTGTATAACTTCTTAAACTTACAGCTGCAAGCAATTGATTTTCCAGCAAGGTTGTTGAAGTATAAGATGAGCGCGTATTAGTTCTCCTTTAGAGTTATAAATGGGCTTAAAGACATGATCAAGCATCAAATTCTATAAAAGAAAAAACACAAAATCAAATGTGTATTTTTAGATGCGACACAATTTTAGAAAGGTAATATCCTTGCAGTTGAATTAAGTGAACTGTATTTGATGAACCAGGAATCCCAATAGAGAGCGATATGTTGGAACCATCAAATCAGTTCCGCTAATTTTTTTAAATTTCTCATTACAGAGCTTTAAACTAAGGCCAAAGCTAAAATTCTCGCTCAGTACTCCTTACAAACCACTCGATTCTTAGCTACTAGCATTTTCCAGCAATTCTTTCACATTTAGCAATATCTTCGATATCGTTACATTATTAAGTAGTGACATCTCTAAACGTGACTTTGTTGGAGAGAGTTTCCCGATAAGGTTCAGTTTGAAATCCATTACAGTTGATTAGTTGAAATAATTTTGTCAAAAAAAAAGCAATTGGATCGTCATCATTCTTTTTCTGATAATAAGGGCTAATTAGATCTTTCGTCTAATTTAGAAAAATCATTACAAACGCTCGCTGTTTTTGGAAACTAAGAAGAGAGGCTAATATCCCTCATTTTATGGACAGTTAAGGAGACTGCCCTTAGATAGAGGAGCATTTCAAAACGTGATTCACTATTAAATTCTGGGTTGATTCAATCATAAATTTTAGTATTTCATTGGTTCTCGATATTTGAACATCTAGTGCTAAGCCATGATAGTAGAGTTATTGTTCCAAAGCGCTGTCACACCTTCAAAATTGCAGAATTAAATTATTTTCTTTGTCACTCAGAGAGAGGAGGCTGTACCCAAAATGAATTTTTTTACGATAAGATTCTATTCAGCATATAAATATATAGAATAAAGCAATGGCATCACGCGATAAGAGATTCAAACTATTTAGTTCTGTCTTATGGTTGTTTTTCAAATTCAAAATTCGGAAATTTTTTAAAAATTGCAGAAAGCAGAGGTCATAGGAGAATAACTTTTTTTTTTTAAGATGCGAAACTTCTAAAGATCTGAATTATTCTGATGGAACTGATGCATTAATTTCCATTGGTTGAAACTTATCTCATCACAAACTTAATATGACAGATTAATCCCGAACCTTTCTCAAAGAATGAATTCATTGAAAGAAAGCAAAAGTTAATAATTATAGAATTTCTTATAGATGAACCAATTTCCGCAATACCTCTCGCCCTCAAAAGACAGCCTCCTCTCCTCCAATGAGTCGGCCGAGTGTTCTCCGCTCCGAGAAAGGTTTGCGCGAGATAGCTCACCCAAGCAACCAAATATGTTTCTAGTCGCTCTCCATCAAATTTTAGAGGTATATAATCCATTAATAATTCTATAGCCACATTCTGGACAATTTAATTAGAAAGAAGAAGATCCTACTACTATCGCTTGGAACGAGAGCGGGACTGCATTCAACATTTTTAATCCAGCAAAGTTTGCGGAATCGATCCTTCCACGATATTACAAACATAGTAACTATCTCTCATTCGTGAGACAGGTAATAATATTCTTCACTGTTTCGTTGAACAACATAACATGCCTCTTCAGCTGAATATGTATGGGTTCAAGAAACACAACCTGTTGAAAAAATATGTGACGTACAGTCACCCATTGTTTATAAAAAGCTCAAAGTATGATATAAAATTTAATTTAGTAGCACATTTTTTAGAAACCTTCTGAATCAAATTCAGAGAAGCAAAGCATTCAGAAAGTATCTGAAGCCGAAACCTGTCCAAGAAGAGGCATCTTACGCGAACCATATCGAACAGCTCATTGCATCGGTAAAGAAATTATTTTAAGTCTTGATGTAAAGAAATGTCTTAAAGAACCAATATTTGAAAGAAGAAAATGAAACGCTGTCTAGGAAACTCCAAGAAGCTGTGACTAAGATTGAAGCGCTTCAGAATCAGGGTCAGTACTTGGAAAACGAAGTCGTGTCGTTGTAAAAACATTTTTTTGAATCACAATAATAAATTAATCTACCCTTTTTTTAATTAATTTTAGAAGATGGCTTAATAACCAAAATTGGCAAAGAGTAGAAGAAAGTGAATATTGCAGGCCTTCATTGAAGAAACAACAGACTGAATATCATCACCGTCAGCAGTGCTCTTGCCCTAATCTTATTGAAGACCACAGAACTTACGAAGTATCTTGCTTCATAATTCTTGTGCTAATTTTTAAATTTCATAGGTGCAGTCTGTTTACCCTTCCGTTAACAACAATGTGAGATTTCAAAATCAAGAAATACAAGCTGCTGCGCCGGGGGAGAGATACATGCAGTTTTCGACCGAGCAGGTAGCCTTCCCTTCTATCTCATTGCATAGAGTCATTCTGTTCGTATTATTTAGCAAAAAACAGATATCAACCAACGTGGTTTGCAGATTTCAAAGAATTTTCAGGCAGAAGGCATGAATATAAGCGACTGTTATAAGTATTTTTAAATAAATTATACGTAGTTTTCTGTCTGCGCGATCGAATATATCATTCTTTAATACAACTTAGATTGAGTGAATAGAATGAGGTAAGCACAACTTGCTACTAACATTCCATGCAAGATGCTCACTGTGTTTTCATGTGAGTTTACATATGTTTCTATAGAAAATTTTATGCTTGAACTGTCTTACTCAATTTGCCTTTTTTTCGCATGCCTGGAAAATTAGGTAAGACAGAAGCCTCTTGGATTGTAACGGACTTTCTTAGAGCTTAAAATATCGCATTCTTCATAGGGTATGAAATCCAAAAGCTCGATGATTTCTGTCATGCACCTAAATTTGCATGAGTGAGAATCATAAGGTATTTCGAGTGATTATATGTCATCGAGAACTTAGCATTCTGAATTTATGCGATTGGGTCTTTCTTGTTCAAGTTAGCGCATGAATATCAATGAGATTGCTCTCAATTTCGTAAATTAATATTGTTCTTGAGATTCGGTCTTAGATTTTTTAAAATAAAATATAATACAGTAAATATGATTGGTTGGCCTTTTCTCTGAGATTCTTCCCTTTTTTCTGCATTTTCAATAGCACTCACGGTAAACTTTGAGATACATACCCAAATTTAACAATTTCTAATCCGATTGATGATATTACAAACAAACCGAATAAGGAACCAATTTTACAGAAACCATATTTGTTTACTATCAAAGGGAGAAATCAGATGAAGCATACAAGATTATATACTTTTCAGCTATGTTTATTCCACATGACCTCTAATTTCACCAATTATTTGAGTTCTAAGAGAACTGGTAAGCTCTACCTCGCTTTTAGAGATGTTTCTTTCAATTCTACAACGTTACCCGCACTTGAATCCATGATAAAGGACGCAATCTTCCTAGCAGTTAGAGATATCATTCGAAATAAAATTATACCTTACAATAACTGGAAACTACAAAACTTCAAGCAAATACCTATTGCCGCGCAATAAACAATAGAACTCGATGCGATTTGTGAGCTTTTGTAAATGCTGTAATGTTTATACAAGGATGAAAGTAGAATATTAACAGTTTACTCCATAAATACAAGCGTGGATGTTGGAAGTGATAAATTTACATTGAAAGATGACATCAAGCTACACTTTCAAGTATTGCAAAGGAATTGATTGACTTGGTTTGCCATGATATGCAAAACAGACTCCCTTATGATGTTAATTGTACCTCAACTTAATTATGTACTGCTGGCATGCTTAAGTATAGGTATGTTTTAAAAGTTGAAATTTTTTTTGAAAATTGAGTTAATATAAATTAATTATGAGTACCAAAAATTCTAATGAAAGGGTGCTAACTTAAAATTTGTACTCTGATGTCTTGTATCACTTAATGTCCTCCCTAGGGGTCTCCTGATCGACATTCCTACTCATGTAATCGAGCTTCATTGTGAACAATATGAGAAATATCTTGCAAGGATAACAAGAAATTTAATTCTTTTCTTTCAAAATTGCTGGATGCAGGATCCAATTATGAGAATTTTGTCCGCAATCTTACAGAATGTTGAGTTTTTACGTTTTCTAAAATAGTTCCAATCCAAAACCTGGAAAAATTCTCATTTCATAGATCTGCAGATTGTTTTCCATGAGCAGACAATTGAAAAATCTCCAAAAACTTCTCTTGATCCACATCTAAATGAATAACTCTGAAAATATATTTACAACTTTAGTGATTTCGTTTGAATGGAAAAGAATTGCGAATTAGCAGAATTTATTAACGGTACCCTGTCTATCACTTTGAAGAAAAACACTAATGATTATCATTTTTTAAGTTCAGATTAAACTATCTTGAAGGCTAATAACACGAATTCTTTTTACCTCTTCATCAACACCCTCGATGAAATATAGGTGACTCCATTGTCTCATGACAAGGAACTTAAATTCTGGGTAGATTCTTTCTTTTATTTTTAATGGTCATTCCAAAAAATTGAAAAAGCTACTAGATCTCTGCTCCAAGACGAGCTTATCAGAGAGAACATTTATGATGCTTGCAACCATTTCAAATTTAGTAAATTTAATGGAACAACAATGCGAATTTCTCGTTTGAATTGAATAATTCTCATTCCTTCTTTTTAGAACGCTCTAAGTGGGAAGTGCTTCCTTGCACTGAAGAACTTGTTTATCCCGTTTATCTGGAATACAATTTTACACTGGCGTTGAATATTCACATTTCACTGATCATACGCTCAAAAATTACGTACGGCCTTTGGTTAATATTTTACAAATTATTCATCAAAATTCCGGAATACAAGAATTTTCTGGACGAATATCCTTCCAAATTTTCAAACAACCTAGCTCTCAACATTCGATTGATCACGAAGTTTTTGCGAATAAAATCACTATTCTCTGGCAAAATCAGCAACTATAATTTTTTTTAATGAATCAACAATTCATTGAGTGGCAGATGCCTAGCAATGAAAGTGAAAGTCTACCCTCGATACAAGAAAAGGTGGTGACTAATCTTGCAGACAGACAGCCAAATACGTTCCTAATTGCCTTACATCAGATTCTGAACGTAATTTGGCTTATCGACCAAATGATCTAACTTTTTGAAAGAACGAAGAAAACACAGAAATAATTACTTGGAATGAGGACGGAAGCGCTTTCATTCTTTTGAAACCGGAGGTGTTTGCGGAAACTGTTCTCCCCAAACATTTTAAGCACAATAACCTGCTTTCGTTTGTGCGACAGGTAATGACGATTGATTGTCGAGATCTTAACACTAGCAGCTTAATATGTATGGGTTCAAGAAGCAGCATGGTTTGAAAAAATTCGTTGCATATAGCCATCCTTTTTTCAGAAGGGGCTCAAAGTAAAATATTAAACTGAGGTGTAAAAACCTTATTTTTGAATAGAGGACTACTAGTTCACATTGAAAGGAGTAAAACTTTCAGGAAATATATAAAGCCAAAGACAGAAGCGGGATCCTTTGATTCAAATCAGCTGGAACAGATTCAAAGTTTGGTATAGCGCAAGACATCTTGATCTGTAACTGAGCTGATAAATAAGAACCAGGAGCTTGTCGAAGAAAATCAATTTCTAAAAAGGAAATTGGAAGTGACAGTAGCAACAGCCAATGCACTCCAGCAGAGAAATCAGCAGTTGGAGGATGAGCTAGAGACTCTGTAACTTCTTCTTCCCTCTCATAACAAGGCTGATTTCTTTCATTTTCATATCAAAGTAAAAGATTACAGCTCCAGCAACAAGAAGAAAAGCAATGGCATCTGAGAACACAGCCGAACATCCAACAATCGGAATCCTATCAATATTACCAGTACTATCCGACTTTTTCTGAAGAACGAACAGCCGTTGAGGTTATATTCAGTTTCTTTTTTCATCCTTAAATAACTCACCTAGGTTAAACGGGTAAATCCACCAGCTTTGAATCTCTCAACAAATGAATATTATATCATCAATGATCCGACGAGCCTCATTTGCGAAGCGAAAAACCCCTATTATAAGGGATCCAATGGATAATGTTAATCGAAGGCTTACTTCAACAATTTACACAGACCTTTTAGTTAAACCCTTTCAACTTCTGTCAACATGGTATCCAACCCGATTCTAATTTTTTTGATTGGTAATGAAATTCTTAATGATATTACCCTCTTCATTAGCTCTATAAAGTTTGTTGTTGTTTCAGTCTTGATAATGGCAATTTTAGCCGAAATAACACTCTTCATTCAAAATTCGAACTTCAATGCTTTGAGATTTTCAATGTGTACGCAAAATATATTTCGTCAGTTTGATGAGAGTTGCTGTGCTAAGTTTTCATCTTATTCAATTGAGAGAAAATAATCAAAGGGAATACTATTTAGATAACTGTATTAAAGTAACATGAATTCTTATAAATTCTTAAACGTTAAGAATATTTGTCAAAACCACCTCAGAAATTCCGTTGATAATAACATCGTCCATTTTACCCTCAGACATTATCATGATATTACCATTCTCCAAAATCTCTTGTTCTAGCTTTTCCTCCACTTTCTTAACCAGAGAGCACTGGAGATGCACTCCAAGGACGCTCCTCCCGCTCTCATCCGTATTCGTCTTAAACGACTCATCCCATTCTAAAGCAGCTTCGGTCGAACAAGCAATGCTCTTAGCAAAAGGCACAGTCAACACAGCACTAAAATTAATGAATGAATTCATTATAAACAACGACCGTAAATATTACCTGTCACCAGGGAAGAATCTCTCGAAGTTCCTCCTATGGAAGAACATTTCTTTGCTTGTAGGTGTGTTTAACGGATACATCTTCTCACGGTTCTTGAAATCTTCATCAGATACGACTTCGTTTGTGTATTCCTATGAAGATTGGGCAAGAGGTTATTGGAAATTCTCAGAAACTATATATTTACGATTATAGAGTCTCGCCATTTATAGCCAACGCCGTCAGAGAATTGCTCCTTTTGCCTCCAGAGCACTTCGTCGGGAAGGTAAGGAGTTTCTCCATCTTTAACCTCAAACGCCTTTCTCAAGATATATTTCTCGATGTTTTTCGAGTTGTTTCTCGGCATCTTCTCAGCAGGATCTAAGCTCATTGCGTACTCAATAAACGCTTTGTGCAGGAACGGTGGTCTGACCTCGACTCCATGTGCAAAGCAAGCTTTATTTGCTCTAAGCAGATCATACTTATGCAGATCGCGAACTTTCCTGATGGTCTCCCGGTGGAATTCTTCAGGCGTCGGGGCTTTATGGAAGTACAAATACCCTCCAAAGATTTCGTCAGCGCCTTCACCTGAGAGCAGCATTTTGATGCCGAGAGCCTTGATCTTCCGGGTCATCAGGTACATGGGAGTACCGGCTCGAATAGTAGTTGGATTAAATGTTTCGAGGTGGTAAACCACCTCAGGCAAAGCATCTATTCCCTCCTCGCAAGTATAAACAAACTCATGATGGACCGTCCCGATCGCTTTCGCGACTTCACGAGATTTGATTAGGTCTGGAGAGTCTTCAAGGCCGATGCAGAAGGAGTGTACTTGATTCATCCCCAGTCTTCCAAGATCGATTTCATTTTGGTGAACTATTTTCATTGCTATGGCCGCAACCAACGAAGAGTCAACACCTCCCGACAGCAGTAAACCAAATGGAGCGTCTGTGGCCAGCTGAGCACGCACAGCTTTTTCTAGCTGGTTTCTGAGCTCTTGGAGGTCGACTTTTTTCTTGGGGATATAGTCCAGGTCATGCCATTTGGGTTTATACCACTCGACTTGCTTCCAATCGTTCGAGATGTAGTGTCCTGGCTTCAGGATTTCAACAGAGACGCATTCATTCACAATCGCCTTCAATTCGCTTGAGATATAGCGTTCTCCTCGCTTTCCAGTTCCGATGTACAGTGGGACTATTCCAACGTGGTCTCTGGCAGCGAAATAGGTGTGAGTGCTTCGATCATACAAGAAAAACGTCCACATTCCCTCTAACTCATGGACTAGGTTGATTCCGAACTCCTCATAGAGGGGTCCGAGGACTTCTGAATCGGAATGACCCTTAAATTTGATCTTATCTTTATACCTCTCTCTAATCTTTAGTTTTGTTAAAGAATGATCAATTTCAATGAATTTTCATTAGGGGCAGATACCTCCTTGTAGTTGTATATCTCTCCGTTACAAATAAAAGCAATATTGTTATCATTTGACGGGATCATCGGCTGATGACCTCCCTCAGTTGGATCCATGATATCGAGTCTTTGATGACAAAGAACGGTGATTTTGCCATTGTTTTCCTAGGAAAGCTCAATGTAAGTTTATAAGATGAATGAAAATAATTACAATCAGATAGACTCCGGCATCATCTGGTCCTCTATGCTGCAGCTTATGAGCGAGTTCAACCGCTTTCATTCGAGCTTGATGCTTGTTTTCAGAGGCCTCAATTAAGGCAAAGATTCCACACATTGTTATTCGAAAGAGAATTCGTCTATTTTGTTGGATTTTGTTAATTATTATAGAATATCAGGTGTTTTTTTGCTGAAATAGCAAATAAAGGATAATACGTAAGTTGCCTACTGAGCAAGTGTTCGAACGAAAATTTTAGCTTGAAAATAAAACGGCAAAATGATGAGAATTTATGTAAATTTAACTAAAATTTGTAAAGCAAAGACTTGTTACTAAGAACATTAAAAATGTTGCACGAGAAGCAGTTTTCTTCCTGGATACAGAGGACTATTTGTATCTTGAACTGCATTAGTATATACAAGTCGCAGTGAGATCAAAAAATGCAAACAAACCTTCGAACCGCGTTTAGTCTTAAAATTTTAGAATTTTATGACCAAGGATATTCTATTCTAAGATATTAATTTTTATTTGTTTAGGCAAATAAAACAAAAGCGAGCGTGGATTTTAGGTTGAAATAGAATATTCGATCTTAGGTCGAAATAGAATATTGCCTTTCTCAGTAGTGTATGGCTAGCAGACTAATCCTAAAAAAACAAAGTCAATTATTTTAAACCCATGGCAAGACAGATAATTTACGACGTCAGGAGGAGACTGAGTGGAACAGCTATTCCTCGAATGGAGAGATATTACTCAATATTAACCTGTCATGTTGGTGGGATCATCATGGCTAAAATCAAAAAAAGAATTCCTCGAGTCAGTATCAAGAAAATTCGAGCGAGGTTTTTCAAGTCAGGCAGTAACCCAATTCTATAACAATTTTCAGACAAAGGTTTTTTAAAATTATATCTATTCGAAATAGAATGTTGACTAGTTGACATTTTCCTGGAGAGCGGAATAAGGAATCACGACTTTTTTTGCTCAGCCCTAGCTTTATACTTACCTCTTTCAAAGGTCTGAACATAAGAAAAGCCTATTTGCTCTTTATACACCTTAGAAATACAAGATTAATAGCACATCTAAAACTTATCGACCCTTATTTTTGGCTAACAACAAAGCATTCCTCAAATACATAAACTCATAGAAGTAATCCCCATATTAGGAGTTAGTAACTGGCCATCTTTGGGAGGTCAACTCAAGTAATTATTTCTTGAAGACTACTTAGACATTTCGAAATGAATAATATGGGAAAATTTCAATGCTAAGCATTGAAGGAAATGCGAATTGAACCATAAGGAACTTGAGAGACTAGAAATAAATCAGGTCCATTTTGGCATCTGGTGCGATCTAGAGCAAGCATCGATTTTAGTATAAGGAGTTGGAAATATTCCAGAGGAACTATTCACAACTCCTCAAAATTCCAGAATATAGGACTTTATCAGTGGAGAAACTCAGCTACAATTTCGAATTATCAATAGAAATATTTACATTCAAATTTCCATATTCTAATAAAAAATGTCCGCTTAAGAATATTTGTTTTCAAAAGTTCTCATTTTTAGTGTTGAGCAATAACGCTCGTTTCTTGAAGATCTATCGATGTAAAATTAGAGTTTATCTTAGTTATAAGCAAAGTTCTGACAGTTAGTGAGTAAAATCAAATCATCTCTATTTCTCACACCGTTCGGCCGTCCCAGTTATGAGCGAAATGCCTACCTTTGTTATTGAATTCAAATAAGATCTAAGGGGACTCGAATTCAATAATACCACTATTTAATACCAAACTAACCTGGGTTTGCTCATCTATTTCTAAGCACTCATTATGCCATTACGGTTTTTTCATAAAAATATTATTTAGGCTCCACTCTAGAATCAATGAGCAGAATATGCACATTTTTGCAATATAACATATGCAAATTCAACAACTAAGATCGGAATTGGCAATGAATTACACCGATCAGTGAGCAGTGGATGCTATTTGAGGTTAAAACTCATTTTGATAATTAACCGAAAAAAGGCCAAGAAAAATAATTTTCTGTCGTCGAATGTCAAATTTTCAATTAACAAGTGCTAGAGCACCGACTCAAACTCTAGATTTTTGTAGCTTACGACATTGTGAGTTAATCTCTTGGAAGTGGAACATAATTTAGAACGATCAAAGGGTTTAGATATTCAAATCTCTCGATTTCCTTTGATACTCAAATTCTAAATTTAATTCATTTAAACAAAGATAATGAAAAAAATAAAAATATATCTCTCTACTCTCAGTCAAGTTTGTTTGCTAACTTCTTGTTAATAACGAAATGAATAATATCACGGACTCCTTTCGAAAAACCTCGCAATCCACACTGTAAAGTCATTTTTATTTAACGGTTTAACCAGCACATCATCCATGCCGTTCGTTAGACATTTGTTTCGATGCTCTGCAGACGCATGCCCAGTTACTCCAATAATTTGCTGCTTTGGCACTGACCCATTTTTCATCATCTCTGTCAATTTTTTTGTGGTCTCATAACCATTCAGTATTGGCATTTCGCAATCCATAAAGACAATATGATATTTATCATGGCATCCTGACTTCGCTTTTTCGGTGAGCGCCTTTATCGCGTCAATCCCATTACTCGCTGAATCAATTTTTGTGATGCCTACAAGCTCTAATAGGTTCTTAATAGCAAGCCGATTGAATTCGTCATCATCAACGATTAAGACACTTGCACAAGTTGTGCATTCTTTCAATACTTTCAACCTTACAGGGGTTTTTCCTTCCCTTGAGGAATAATCTCCATCATCCATGCCAGTCGTTCTTTTCTTTGAATAGGATTCATAAGCGGAGAGTTTGGCACCTGAATGGAAATCTTCTGAAAATGTACGGTTCTCGGACTTTTCAAAAAAGTGAAGATGCTGAGTCAGATTGCCTTTAAAAAGTGGCTGCGCTGTATCCAAGAACTCTTCATCAGCATAGAAGAAATTTTCCTGTTGAGTTTGCGAAAAATCATCAATAACGAACCAAAACACCGAACCTTCGCCATAAGTCGATCTCACTTTGAGTCCACCATCATTTGGATCCAAATTTAAGTTCATAGCCAATGCGTTACTTATCTGTAATCCTAACCCAACACCCCCAGGATTCAGCTCAGATCTTGTTCCGAGATCGATTTTTCCAAACTCCTTGAACAATTTCGCGAGGTTTTCCTCCTTAATTCCGATCCCTGTGTCTCTTACTTCGAATCGAATCTTCCCTTCTCCATAGGGATGCACATCGACATAGATTCCTCCCGTAAGAGTGAATTTAGCTGCGTTTGAAAGCAAATTCAAGAGTATCTGTTGCAGTCTATTTGGATCTGTCACAATAGATTTCGGCAAACTATCATCCATGTTTAAACCGAGCTCTAAACCTCTTCCTTTGATCGTGATCTCCATGATATTGATCGCAGACTGAACGACATCTCGTAGGATGCAGGGCTCAAAGGAAAATTTGAGTTTTTGATTTTCTAACTGATGGAAGTCGAGGATATCGTTAACGAGGTGAAGTAATCGCTTCGCGCTTAACAGAGCCGGTCGGACGTATTTCTCATAATAGGTCTCGTCTATTTTCTCAGCGAGAATCTCTAACATCGAGACGATTCCATTCAAAGGAGATCGATACTCATGAGATACCATTGCTAGCGTCTGGTTCTTTTTCTTGTCAAGCTCACGCAATCGCAGGGCAATGTCCTGATTAGTGGTGTCCTTTACTGACACAAGGAGATACTTTTGCATTTTGACCGTGATTGCTGTGAACGTAATGGAGAAATATCTGATTTGATCACCGTTGATTTTCAAAAAAGTGTTCATTGATAATTGACCTGTGAAAGGCTCGTCGATGGAAATGCTCTTTTCGCTTGGAAGTTTCAAAAACGCAGCGGTATTCGCTTTCTTGTCTCTTCTCCTTTTTCCTTTGAGATTTATCCTCGGAGTATGAGAATACGAATTGAAGAGCTGGAAAGGGAATCCATCAACAGGTTCCTCCACATTGGATGATTGATTATTACTCCCTTTTTTGAATTGATGCAGGATAGATCTAATGGCGTCTCCGACCGTCGAGTGCCTGGATTGCTTTTCACCAATCAGTAGCTTTTTCTTGATGGCTTGTGCATGTAAAGTCAGATTCGTTGCTTGATTGCGAGAAATTCTCTCGTTTTCCGCCAAATCAATCTCAGCGATGTTGATTGGTCTCGGAATAGCAGTTTGAAACGTGAGAGGGCTTCTTTCGTTCAAGCGTCCTCTCTGTTTCCGGAAAGAATTGGAATCATCCAACGATACCTGCTTCAAGAAACCTTTTACAGAATTGTCTTTAGGGCTCTTTTGTGAATTAATCGCATCCATTGATAATCTATCTTTCTTGTTGAGTTCCAATAGTTCAGGATTTCCAATTGAATTTCTGCGTTTCCACTCGGGTTTTTCGCGATGAGTTCGCCTGCGTGTAGTCGTTGCCAGGTCCCCAGCGCCCGTGGTATGATCACAGAAATTACTCTTCTTTCGAGGTTCTCTTCTTTCAGACTGCACTTTTTTCAAATGAATTTCCTCTTTTGTGGGTGTTTTGCGCCTTTTAAGAGCATCAGAAAGGTGGTTTTGTAGCAATTTCGGCAACAATGAGTTCTCACTTTCTGAGAGCACCTCAGAGAGGATATCTTTATTGGGAAGGCTGGCTAAAACGTCGAGAAATTTGTCCTCATCGCTTTCTAACAACGTTACGATCGAGTCGTTAAAGTACTTCACCGAAGCATCGTCTTTAAAAACAATAAATCCATCAGGCAAATGATTTAACAACTCATCAATCCAATCAGAAGCCTCGTTAATGGTCGATTTTGACGACTCGGAAAGAAATCTTTGATTCGTCTTTGGAATTTTCCCTGGAAGCCTCGCAACCGCTAGTGGTAGAAGCAAGCTCAACACACAAAAAGAGAATCCTGTCGCTGGATCGAAGTGGGTCGTTCTGATCATAAGGTACACAGTGTCAGCGATAATCAGGACTAATTGCATGATAGGAATTGGACAGAACGAAATCAATATAGGTTTATATAGCACCAGCTCATAGAGGTCATCTGTGAAATTCTGCTCAGCATTGCTGCCGCTGGAAGCAAAGGTGACTTCTTGGTAAAAGAAAAGAAATGCACAGACTGCTGGAAACACGTAACAAAGCTGTTTTTTCGTTTGAGCGATCCGTTTATAGGCTGTGACCCTTAAAACTTCCAATAGTAACAAAATCCCGAGGGTTCCAATGACTGCATAGAAGCGAGACGGGAACAAAAGTCCTTGTGTCCAGAAATTGTTGACGCTATTGTAGATTATGACTTCAATAAGCATGATCAGCAAAAATCCGAAAGCTATGATGCGAAAGACGTCTAAGTACTTCCGATTCCCAAAGATCGAGCTGGGAGAAATCGCCGTCTCGATGATAGTCGTAAGCATCAGTTTTTACTTATCACTTTTAACTTGAGATAAATAAATTTTTTGTTTAAACGGATTTGTGAATAAAAATGTATTTTTTGCATTTAATAAGTATCTAAATTTATTAGTCTCAATGGTAGGGTTTTTTCAGGGAACATGATCTTCCAAGATGACTAATCGCCTAGTGACCAAGTCCTTAGCTCAGGCTTAAGGAATTTTACCACAAAATCAACAGTAAGCAAGGGCTTTGCATATTCAGGAATGTAGATTTCACGAGCAATTTGTTTACTCATCAAGCGCAAATCAATTAATTAGCATTGCGACTTAACAAAGCACACCTTCAAGCCGACTTATGAACTAAAACAGAATTTCACAAGTCCAAGTTTTGATTTTTAAGAATTGCAGCATTTTGAGGAAATTATGGGAGTGTTGTTGTGGATAGGCTAAAGGAGAAGTTAATTGTAAGAAATCTTTCTAGATGGAGCGACTATATAGTATTAGGTGAAGCCAACTAAAATGCTTCTATCACACAACAAATTTAAATGTTTAGCGGGCACCTGAATTTTTTATACACTGCGGTATTTAGAATCTGTTTATAATCAGAGGGTTTATTTTGTAAAAAAAAATTATTTCGATTATAAGTTCGAAATGTTTTATGATTGGGTACTGTCTATATCGAAAAAGTTCTGAAATCAAGGATTTAACTCGAAATAAAATTAAATCAACTATTCTGGCAGTACTGATTTTTATTGATAAAAGTTACGGAAGCCAGACGGCCTTGAGAGTAGGCGCATTAGAATGGTTAATTTAATTATTTTAATTTTGAAAAAATTCACAGCAAGGCAATTTTCGTAACCATTTGGCACGATAGTTCAGGTGTACTGAGATCAGGAGATCAAATTCGTAATCTTGCATGGATTAGAACGTAGGGAGGCAATTCCAGAGTGTAATATGAGCTTACCTGCTAAACAAACTTGAATCTGAGGCCTTGAGGAAGCAGCCTCGAATGCTTTTTGTGATGGTGATGATTCTCTTGAGCTTGAAATATCGAATCCTCAGATTTCATCATAATGATCAGGGAAAATTTGTTTAAACTAGATTAAAGCAAGCGTACATAGCAAATAAGCTGAGTTTGAAACCGGACTCCTCGTCAAACGACTATAATCTTGGATTTGGATTGAAAAAGCTGGTGTTGTGAACTATTTATTGTATACTTCGCATGAAATTTCGGTTAAGTAAAAAAGAGCTCTTTTAGCCGAATAACACTAACAACACTCCCTATCAATGCCTTAAGGTTGTTCTCTTCTCTCCTTCCAGCGAGGAATTATCTTACTGAAAAGTGAAAACGAACTCAAATTGCTCATTGCAGCAATCTCTCCTTAATCTCTCAACAGAAAATTTCCAAACTATGAACTTTGTAGCCACAGCAGAATACTGTTTCTTAATGTGGGGTCACCCATGTTAACATACTCATACCTATCTTTGTTTGAATTAAGATATTTATTATTTTTTTTATTATGATAACTCGTCATTAGTGTTATTTACATAAGTCTAATGGAAAATAAAGCCAACTAATTCAAAAGTTTGGAGTCATTCTCAGCTAGCGATACCAAAAGAACTTTTGCAATTAATAAGCAAATCAATAGATCTTCAAAGATGTCTTTGTATCCAATTCTTTTACAATATGATGTTGAAAAACAATACATAAATTGATATAACCTCAACATAATTACATTAACCTTATAAGCCATAGTTCATATCCAGGCGCAAAGTTTGCCCGTTTTTAATTGAATTTAGAATCGCATTGCCATTAAAGCAGTTCTTACACCACTATCTTCACATCTACTTGGACTTCCACAATTCCTTTTGCCAATTCAACTGAAGGGAGCGCTAGCGCTCTCTTTCGTTGTACGAACTGAATTGCCTCCTCTATTTCATACTTCTCGAATATGCAAAGGTAGGAGATCAGCGAATGCACGCTTCGTACGGCTCCATAAGTACAATGGAGATACACAACCTATTAAACCCATTAACTTCTCACACAGATCAATCAAAACTCACCTTTGAATCATCAAGCAGGTTCTTAAGAATCTTTCCTGCCTTATTGCACCGTTGCACTACCTCTTCAGGATTCCGTTCATTAATTGGAAAGCTGAGATACTCGATCCCTTCATCCTTGCAAAAATGAACTATTTCGGAATGATGAGGGTTATGTCGTCGTATGTCCTCAGGTCTTTGCAGGTTAAAGATGGCATTGACCCCCTCTGTCGCCAGAATAGAAACTTCTTCGATTTCATTCAATGAAGCGCCTAAAAAAATTTTCAACAATTCAAATTTGAACACTACTGACTATTTTACCAATGAGAATATTTGACGATATTCGATTGTAAATAAAATCAGCGTACTTGACGTAGTCAAACTTAGTATCCAGTGTTTGATAGACTTCACTGACATTCCGTTCAGCTGAGGCTCCTTCTGAGGATGAATAAAGTTCCGATTTCAATTGCGCGGTCTTTGACCCTTTTCCCGTTTCTTTTTCATATTTCATCTTGGGAAGAGCTTCACCAGCGTCCGGTTTCGTGAATGATTTTGAAACTTTGCGATTTTTGATGAAACTCTGTTTTTCTGTGTTGTATAGTATATATTTGTATTCAAATTTCGTGACTGTATGATGTAAGCAAAGACTTACAGTCCAAAATCTGCTCTTCTCCGCCGGCTGTAGACAATCAGAAACCTCTCGAATTGCCATCTTTAAAGGTGCTGTAGCTTTCAATATATTCAAAATATCCCCACACATATAAACTTCTCTTTTTGATTTGTAACTCGCAGGGAAAAAGTCATTAAGCATTATTCGCACTTCACGGTGCTCCCAGGTGTCCTCTGATAAGAGAGATTAGCTTGAATTTTCGAATTTAATTACTGATAATTCGCGGCGGCCAGCATGAAGAAACTTCAATTTCTCTATTAGATCCTTCTTCCCATCTCACCCGTTTTACATTTATTTCTTTCGCGTCTGCAATGAAGTATTTATAGGAGACTACGACGCTTTCGTCGCAAGGAAATGAGAGCTCTGTTTTCCAATTGTGACCCTAATTATTTTTTATTTACTGGAAGCTGAGTTTTGCAGTACCTCGTTCCAGGCCATACGAACTGCCTTTGAAGGATCCCAGTGTCCAAGAGCAGGGATGTTGCCTGAGACATACAAGCATGAGCCGAAATCACACTTGTAGTTGATGCTAAAGACGATATTAATCCTTTCGGAAGTCATTGCTAGTTTGTTTTCAGAAATTTTGCCGGTTTTGATATTTTTCTAATTTTCTGAATTATAGAAAACAGGGTGCAGATGAAGCTGAATTAACCCATTTGAGGCTATCTGTAATTCGATACAGCGCAATTTAATAAATGACGTAACTGACTAATATGGAATTTTAGATAAAATTCGAATAAATCTATAAGCGCATTTGCTATTTTAAGCGATTAAAGACGTTTGACCTTCATTACATTCGCCATCATTCTTTCCTAAACCCATATGTGTTACTGATGACGGTTCAGTAAAACGCTGCTGATGAGGAAACTGGTGATGGTTCGAAAAACATTTAAATAATAAGTTGGCGCCAGCGTAAATCTTTGATGGAACTTCATTAAAACGCGTATGACGTACTGACAATTTAATCAGTTTTTTTGGTTTCAAGTTAATTAGCATAAGTGGGTGTTTTCGTACCTGGTCAGTAAGATAAAATGGCATTTCCAAACGCTGAAACAATTAGGGGTATGAAACGCAAACACAGTTATACGGAGTGAAAGTGTTTTGGAAAAAGGATTGAAAATGATAGTTTTCGCGAACTACCGAAATGCAAGACCTAAAACGATCAAATTGATCCTGCATCACCCCAATAACGGCTAGAAAGCTTGAGATATCTTTTTGAATCAGGATCGTATTTAAACCATTATTAACTTGTACACTATTGATTCTCGTAGCGAGAAAGAGGTGAAGTTGCAAGTTCCAATCAAGTTGCTCGCTTTAAAATTTGACCTTGAAAATTTTCTATTTGAAAATAAGGAATGGATGATATTATTTGATCATTCATTCATAAAGCAAGTTCGATGGTTTTGGTCCTGTTGCTGAGAGTCAAAATTCTGCGATTTTCATAATTTTAGAAGATGAATGTAAATTTTCCATGAATCTGTTAAGACTATGTACCATAATGAGAAAAAATTGTGAGGCAACTTTGAAAAATAATTGGAGAAGTATACATTAAAGCAAGTGATGACAATTTCTGCTTTTGATTTGAAAATTTGCACAAAACTCATGTTTAAGAAATTTACATGATGATGGATTCTTGTATTCCTCTTCTTTCATTTTCCAGAATAATTTGAAGTTTGAAGAGCCGATTTGAAGTCTCAGAAAAACAGCAGCTACTGCCTCTCCAGTTGTTGCTTTTATATCCAATCGAATTTTCTCTTTGACCATTTCTAACCTCATTTTCTTTCAAGTTTTGAGATATACGCAGAATTGTCACTATTTCTTTTCTATCCGACTCCGCAGAGGGAACTCTAGCTTCTCGTCTATCCAATTTTCAATTTGCAAAAAGCTTAACAAAATGCTGGCTTTGTCCTGGAATACTTCGATTTTCCGCAAACGAACTGAACGATAAAATATTTGAATGTGTTTATTCACAACAAATGTCCAATGGAATTTTCTAAGGAATTCACTATCATAGTCAACTGCGTTCAATTCGGCTTGATCGGAGCTTGTTTTGTGTACCTGGGAATCTGCTCTTTCGTCAGAAAATGGCACCATTCAGAAGCAGCCTTGCAACCCGTCTATTACTACCGCAAATCATTAATCACCAAGATTATTTTAAATATCGCCATTATGATCATCTATATAGCTAAAGCAGTCTTTACTATCGTCTCCCAAGACTCTTTCATTCAGCTTCTTCAATGGTTTGTGCCTATCCCTTTGCTTTCCTTAGCCCTTGAGACAAATCTGCTTCTCTTTCAATACTCACGACGAATCACAAGCAAATTCACTATCCATGGGATTTCTTGGATCAGCTTGACGATCTTATCTGTCATTAGCTTAGCCATCTTTATTATTGCTATTCATAATCCGATAGATCAAATCGTTTGCTTTGTCTTCAATCTGACTCAGCTGATCTTATTCGCCCTACGAATGCTCTTCCAAATCGCGTTTCCTCAAGATCACGAACAAATGCTCTATTCCGACATAGAAGAAGGCCTTTTGACGGCATGGACACAGCATGACGACAACACCTTACGGCGTATTAGTGAAGAATTCACCCAAGAGAGGCCTAAAATACTGCGTGGGATTAGTGGAATGAGCGATAAGTCAAGCAAAAAGGGCGAAATAACGGTCACCATAAAAGCTGTCATTCAGAAAAATAAGGAGTGCCATTACCAATTGAACGTACACTACAGAGGCAAAACGCATAAAGTATTCAGAACATGCCAGGAATTTTGCGAGCTTGACGAACTCTTGCGGATTCGGGCTGAGCAAACAAATGCCAAATTTGTCTCTCTATCAAACTTTGGTCCCCTTGGTGATACTTCAGTCAGTGAGACCATTAAAAATCTACAGAATTATATGGATGCTATGCTCTCTAGTTTCGATCGTATACCTCCTATCGTGCTGAACTTCCTTGGGATCAATCGAGGGACAGAAGCCGTTAATGACACAAAAGAAGGTCGAATTTCAAAGAAAAAGGTCACAGATTTAGAAAAGAAACCTTTAATGCTCAATCGCGGGTATTCCACACCCGATGACCCTCTCGTATCTAAGCGTCTAGTTGATAGCCAAGCGTCAGAGAGTCTCAAACTTCAGGATATGGAGACACCGGATTATCGAAAAGTTATGAACGCGAAGGCGACAACAAGGAGGGATGAGGTTTATTTTTGTCCTTATATTACTGTGGAATTAATCGACGCAGAAATTCCACTTGGATACACGCATTATGAATATATATTTGCACTGACGATAAGCGAGAATCCTCAGGAAAGATGGCAATTACAAAAACGTTATCGAGAATTTAAACAGTTGGCTGATGTACTACGCAATAAGAAACTAAAACCACCGAAACTTCCTCCAAGCCGCATGATTAACTCGTCTCAAATCGTAGAGGAAAGGAAAATCGGATTAACTCACTTCTTGGAGATATTGCTGAACGAAGAAATATTTCTACAGTGTCCCGAGGTTGCTGAATTCGTAGGGTTAAGTCGCCAGTCCCAAGCGCTTCTTCTTGAAAACAGTGATAAATATGACTACAGCAAATGCTGGGCTGAGATATCAGAGTATAACCTCAGGATTCTAGAGGACAAAACTCCAGTAACAGAATTTATTATCATCATCCACAATATTCTCCAAGCAGGCGACGAAGCCGATGATCTGGAGGCCGGACACCTCAGAAAAGAGAACAGCTATAAGCTCTATAAAAGAATGGTAGATTTCGAGGAATTATACGATGCTTTAGTCATCAAGTTCGGTCGGGAAAATCTTCCAAACTTACCTCACAAATTCACGGCACTTTTCACTCAAACGTCGGTTGAGTCTCGAATGAGAGGCCTTGAAAGCTTTTTGAATGTGCTGTTTACGATCCCGAATATAGGAGATTCATTTGCGTTCCGGAAGTTTTTGAATGCTCCAGCAAACGATCTTAGAAGTGCGAGAAGGAAAACTAGAAGAGAGCCAAAAGAGGAAGAGGAGAAAAAAAGTTCTGGAGAAGAAGATAATTTTCTGCAGTCAAGCTTGGGATCGGACACAGATAAATTAGAGACGATCCAGCAAGTCAGGCATAAAATGAATGTACTGAAAAAAGAGACTTCTCAAGAAGAGAAAGAAATTTCAATGAGCATAGAGTAAATTAAATTTCATCTACATCTGTTGCCCATAAGTGACAAGCTCACAATAATTTTGTGATTATTTTGTTGGTGAAAGTTAGTTTTGTATGATACTACATTTTTTTTTTTGTATACTCTAGAATAGTGATCCTCAATTGTTGTTAATCGAGGCGTTAAATCAACTTTCGTGTTATCTGCATCATTATGTTGATGTGTCAACAGAAAGTTTGATTTTAAAATAGATTTACCCCAAATTTTCGCACCTTTTGTTATATAGCACTCGCAATAAATAAGCAGAAACCAAAATTTCTTTGAGATTTGTTATGGACTGCATCTCAGCGAGCGAATTTGCGAAAAAGAATGTTAACAAAAACCTCTCCTATTCCAACTTAGCAGCTGAAAAGGCAGTTTTAATCAATAGCGCAGTCTCTGATCGCGAGAAATCCAAACTCAGTCTCCAACACATGAATGGCTATTTTGCTGACTTTAGCAATGTAAAAGCAATCTCAATGTCACATTCATACACGGATCGGCTCCGAATCACCGCCTTTCAGAAATTGAAAATACCATCGTTTACAAAAATTCAAAATCTCCAACGAAATCGAAAATTTAAAGAGATTTGGATTGCTGGACAGAAACTAAGCACCTCAACCTCTGCGAAAAACATCCAAAACTCGATATTTGCTTCTAGTTTCAAGCATATTACCCATCTAACGTTTGATTTTCGTCAATGCAGCTTCACAGCAGAATCATTTAATCGGATCATCCTCGTATTGAAGAAAGTCCGAAGATCACTTCTGTTGAAAAAGATATCTCTGAGGTTTCCTCAGACAGAAATATCAGAGCAATCGCTTTTAAAATTCGCTTTCTATCTCAGAAGACTTAATTCATTGGAAATAATCGAAACATTTTATCTCAACCCACAGCTTTCTTTCAATTTCTCCGGGTTTTTCCCTCTGCTACGATCAATGGCCAGCCTTCAGAGAGTTTCCTCTTTCCGTTTTGGTTTGATGTGCAACCCGATCGTTTCAACAAACGTGTTAGAGTTCCTCAGTACATATACCCTACCAAAACTAAAAAGATTGACGCACTTGCAGCTCGATTTTGAAGACGTGTTTTTCAACGAACGAAAGCTTTGGGAAAGTCTAACAGGAACTTTACTAAAATGCATTTATCTAGAATCATTGGTACTATCGCTTAAGAAGTTTCAGCTGAGTGTTGAAGGAACAGGCGAATTCATGGAAGAATTGAGCAAGCTGACTCATTTGCACCGTTTAAGTTTGGATTTTAGCGGCTGTGCATCAATAACAACGCAGAATTTAGAAAAGATAGGAAATATCTTCGGAGAGCATACTCAGCTGAGGGCCTTGGAGCTTAAATTTTCTCATTGCAAGAAACTAGAAACCTTAGGGAACTTATTTAATCACTTGGATATGGCCAAAGACTTAAAGTCGTTAAAACTAAATTTCAGTCACTGTAGGCATCTCGAACTCTCAGGGATCCAAAAATTTACTCAAGGGAATAATAGTCATCTTTGGGGCAATCTTCAATCATTGAGACTTGACTTTAGTAAATCTTCTTTCAATGATAATGATCTTCAAGGGTTGACACTGGTTCTTACATACATGAAAAATTTGAAGGAGTTCGGACTATTGCTGAACGAGTGTCCAAAAATCCGAGGGCCAGGGATTAAGAGCCTCGCAGATAAAATCTGCTATTTGACAGTCATGAAGCAATTTGAGTTAGGGCTCAGAAAATGCTCAATTCAAGACGAAGCTGACGTTACTGCGCTCAGTAAGTCTCTAGTTCACCTCTTAGAGCTCCAGCAGCTGACTCTTGATTTCGGTGAAACCGCCTATCAAATACATCGTGCCGATATGCTTGATGAAATGGCGAAATCGCTTCCAACACTCCAAAAAGTGAGAACTCTTCGACTCGACTTTGAGAGCTCAAAATGCGTGGATATAGCAAAAGAAAACGGAACCTTTAGCATCTTTGTGAAGTGTATCAGAAGCCTTTCTAGCCTAAAGCAGCTTTCACTCACTCTAAAAACCACGCAGCTTTCAGAAAAAGACGTAATGAGAGTGATTAAGACTATCTCGTCTCTCCCTAGCCTAGAAGTATTGACACTGAATCTCAGAGGGGTTAACAAGCTGACTGAATGCTCTTTACAGTTTCTTTTGAAAGGATTGAAGAAGCTGTGTATGCTAAGAGTCTTGAATTTAGACTTTAGTGAGAATGAGATCACGAGCAGCGGGGCAACGGCGTTTATCCAAGCTATGAGTGTGCTCACGAAGAAAATGTCGGCTTGCAACCTTATGCTGATGAATTCAAAATCAATGTCTTTTCAAGAGAGGATAGTGCTGAGAAACCTCGTCCAGCAGTTAAATTTAAATGTCTGGCTTACAGTTAGATTGTAGTTGTAGTTACAATGCTATATAGTTGACAATAAACTCTGTATGCTAATATCTATGTTTCTTTCGAAGTTTTGTTAAAGGCTTAATACCTGAGATGACAGGTAGCGAGTTTAATTAAACTTTGTTGTTCCATTTACTGTTTATACTGCTCCTTATTGTTCGATATTACCTTAATCACTATTTGGATACAACTCACAGAGAGCGGTGGGTTAGAGAACCTTGTGCGATTTGTATCTCCTACAGAGAGGTTATTTCGAGAGTCCAATAAAAAAGAGAAAATTTTATGATTTTTGGTGGATTAAACTCAGAAAACATGTTACAATGAAGCTCGGGAAACAACTTATACTAATTCATAGAATCAAGATGAATATGTGTATGCAAATGACAAGTAGCCGAGCAAAAGAGTATATTTTACAAGTTACTCTATCAAATTAACCAGAAGTGAATTTGGTGACGGCCTTGGTTCCTTCAGAAATAGCGTGCTTGGCGAGTTCACCAGGAAGAAGGAGCTTAAC
>ENA-UOUE01000225-UOUE01000225.1-compost-metagenome-genome-assembly--contig:-NODE-225-length-48114-cov-8.690822_pt1 | contig 48114 bp, 33 predicted proteins | sample MGYA00238146_ERZ747223 | MGnify/ENA primary metagenome ERZ747223 (study PRJEB28781, sample SAMN06268865) | compost metagenome | isolation source: single cell | place: USA: California, Emeryville, Joint...
AATGCTTTCTTAGGAAATTCAAGAGTGCGAAAAAATATTCTGGAGATAGTAATCTGAAAAATTGTTAAAGAGGCTGCTTCGTTGAACTTTTCAGGAAATTAATTTGTGGGTTTCGCAGGATTCCAAATAAGCCGTTGCTAGTGGCAAGAATAAATTTGTATTTCTCAAAGTAAAACATTTCACGGCACTTGCGCGCATGCTTGGCCCTCAGCAATAAGCTAAAATAATTTGATATCTTTCTATTCACGACGAATCATGCAAATTATGGTTTTTCTCTTTTTTTGGAGATCTATGATATTCAGTCTCAATCCAAGTTTTTTTTTTAGCTTTACAAGGTTTCATGAATGTTTCCAATGGAAAGGGCTGTAGTCTCTATCAATCTCAAAGTAAATTAGTCGTAATATTTTTGTTTTATTTGGCCGTTTATTCGAGAATTTATCATTCTGTTGAAGACCACCCTCTCTCAGTAAATGCAAATCCTTTAAACTTTATCTGTCAAAGTGAGCCAAATCGCCCAAATAACAGTTGTTTCACCTTTTTTATCGAAGGGTCTTCCCTCATCATTGAATTCGTAAACTGAAATAAATGTGAGACATAATTTTCAGAAATTTCTCATTCACAAACGCGCAAAATGGATAAACTCAAATACTGAACACAGTGCATATTTTGTAATAAGATTATGGGCATCTGATGAGGAAAGCAGCTCCTGATTATAGATGGGCGCATTTGCTGGATCAAGGTGTAGAAAATTAATGCTCGATCAGTAACCAAGTTCAGCAATCGATCTCAAATTTATTGTTACTATCTAAAATCAGTAAAAGTCTTGCGCAGTAATGCAATTTGTCAGGTCGCCTGCCTAAAAATGAATATTATTTATTTCTGTAAGACTGAAGTCGATGACTGTGCTATACCTCATGCAAACTGGAAACGTACCTAGATACTAGTGAATTTTTTTGGCTCTTAAGCTCCGACCACTTAAATTCCTTACCAAATAGAAGATGTTCACCAATAATGATAAGGTTTATAGAGACTTGTCCTCTCGCCGTATATTTGTTTGGTTTGGAAAGCAACAGACACCTCATTTTTTTTTTGTTTTTTAAATCTAAGAAACAAAACAAAAATTACTTAAGAAACTTTCACTCCATAAAACTAAGCAACCATGTGGACGACTACTACTACTCTTTCTTAAACCATCTCATTTTGTTTTAAGACTTCCTCATTAGATCAGTCTCTCACTCTTTACAAGAAACCGAATTCGAATAAATATTCATTCAGAAAGCGTAATAGTACAGGATCTTAAAGGTTATTTCGTGTTGCGGCAATCTAATTTAAGATAGCACCGTACTTTTGAGGACAAGACAGCTTTCTTGATCATATTCCATATTGAAATTCCGAATTTACAGTGCATCTCATCATTTGTATTTCTTTAATTCTTTCCTATACCACAAATGCGTCTTTTATCTTGTTTATCTAGAGAAGAATCTTTGAAAAAGAGGATCCAAGCACCTTCTCATCGTAAAACTACACAAAAGAAATTACTAAGCCAGATTTTAACCTTCAGGAAATTGAGAAAATATACGAACCTATGCATATTCGATTATCTGACTGACAAATTTCAACTCCTCTCGTCAATTGCGAGAAAAGTGAGATTGTAGCTCCTCGAAATCTTTGAATTGGAGATATGAAACTTCTTCTTATAATGCTTTATAAAAAAAAAGAAAAACCCCAACAACATTGATACAATTTTTACCGTCACCGTAAAATCTTTTTTATAAGTCCAGTTATTTTCTGGAAGTAGAATTTACTGGAATCTCACCACTGATTAGAGATTCTAAACACATATGCTGCTCTCGCTGTTCACGAAGCTATCTTCCACTACTGACCAGAGAGTCAAGCATTTGAAAACAGAAGATTCTTAGGATTTAATCATATTCATCATTTTACAGAATCTTCATGAAGTATTTCGTAGAATCCGCCATATTTTATTCATTTGGCTCTTTATCCATTGTCCTCGCTTCATTCAAATAACAATTCTTGGCTAATTATATTTTTCTCCCCTCTATAGAGAAGACTACTTTTGTCAAAACACAAAGCTTAGCCGTTGTAGCTCAAAATTTGAATACTACTCAATATGTGAATCCTAACTAAGGGTCTTTTAAAATCAAGCGCAGCCAAAACATCTTCAAAATTTTTTTGTTTTGAGGATCTCTTTAAAGAACATTAGTCCCTCGAATGTAAAGGCCGCGCTAACAATTCAGCTCCATGGCAACAAGAATAGCCAAAGAAGATGTAATTCTCCGGTTTTCATAAAGAAAATCGTAAGGCAAGCTGTTCAACAGCATTTAGAATATTTTGACATTTGGCATAAAATAACAACTGTCGAACAGAAATTTTTTTTTTCTTAGACAAAGTCACCAGAATTCCAAGGACCAACACTTCTGGCAACATTAAATAACCTGGGTTTCTCCTACCATCCACCTGAGCTCCCAATATTGCAACATGACCATAAAGGACATGTCTCTGAATGTGGATTTACTAAGAAAGCGGTAGAAATTCCAGTAAATTTTCCAGTCGGTTCTAAGCCAGTGATTTTGATTCGAACTGACTTTAAATATCAGAAATTTTTGTAATAATCTATCGTAAATTTTCTTTTTAACGTTAATTTCACAGCAGAACCATGCCAAAAGTGCCGAGGCCCGTAAGTTCTATTATTACATCTTTTACAGAAGCAAGGTATCTTAGCCGATTTTTCTGGGCATTCTCTTCAACATATTTCCTCATTAGACACCGTCTTGACCTCGAAGTCCAAGAAAAACGGTTGGGCAAACTTAAAGACGAGAAACAAGCAAGACGCCAAAAGCGTATTGAATACCTATCCAAAGCAGCTCCAACAGCAAAACAACAAAAGAAAGCTGAGGCGAAGTCGGCTGCTAATAGCGAAAAGTTCCGCTCAATGGTAACCTCCCATACGCTATTGAGAAAAATACTAAATCGCTTTCTCCGCTAGGATGAGCACAAAATCAAGCTTTCAGAGCTTTATGAGCGACTAGGTGTCGATCCTGAGAAAGGTCTCAGCGATAAGGATGTCGAAGTCAAAAGAAAGCAATTCGGTCTGAACGTGCTGACAGAGAAAGGAAGAACTCCTTGGTATATGAATCTCGCCCATGAATTCACGGGATTCTTTCCTCTGTTGCTATTCGTCGGCGCAGGAATGTCGCTCTTGATGTACGGTATCCAGCCGTCCGACCCTTCAACGCTATACCTTGGTATCGCGCTCCTCGCAGTCATTTTCCTCACAAGTATCACGACCTTCGCTCAAAACCAAAGCAGTGAGGCTGTCATGGAGGGATTCAAGAATTTTATCCCCCAGACCTGCCGCGCGTTACGTAACGGCAGCTGGACGAAGATAAACGCTTCATTGATCGTGCCAGGAGACATCATCGAGCTCAAAGCCGGTGAGAGAATTCCTGCCGACATGAGAATTATCCTCAGCAACGAGATGAAGGTCGATAACTCTTCCCTGACGGGAGAAAGCGACGCCTTGCTCAGATCCGTCGAGTGTACTCACCCTGAACACCCGCTTGAGACCATGAACCTCGCTTTCTTCGGTACGTTATGCAAGGAAGGCTCAGGAAAAGGCATCGTTGTTATGATAGGCGACGACACTGTTATTGGACAGATCGCGAACCTTGCCTCCACCGGAGCTGTCCAAGTCTCTCCTTTGGTCCAAGAAATCGATAATTTCGTCATGAAAATGTCGATCATTGCTTTCGTTTTCGGCGTGTGTTTCTTCATTCTTGGGTTCATCATTGGTTATGGCTTCGTCCAAAGCTTGATTTTCGCCATAGGTATCGTCGTCGCCAACATGCCCGAAGGAATCATTGCGACGCTTACCGTCTGCATTACACTTGCCGCCAAGCGACTCTCCATTGCGAAAGTCCTCGTCAAGAACCTCGGATCGGTTGAAACATTGGGCAGTACGACCGTTATCTGCTCTGATAAGACCGGAACGCTCACTCAAAACAAAATGACCGTCGCAAACATCTGGTATGACAACGTCGTGAGGAAAGGCGAGAACTTGGAGAAACTCCATGCGGCAAACAGACATCCAGAATACGATGTCAAATGCAAAGGCTTCATTGACCTCCACGAGGCTGCTATCCTTGGAAGCGATGCGATTTTCGATAATAATACTCCTCAAGAGAGACTCCATGGGCTGGAGCATCTGCCGGAGGCTGAGAAAAACAAGAAAACCGACGAAATCAATAGAAAATATCAAGAAGAACTCAAAAAGAAGCCTTTACAAGAGAGACCCTGTCTCGGAGACGCTTCAGAAACCGCGCTTATCAAGTTCTTCCAACCCATTGAGGATATCCTAGAAACGAGAGCCAAATTTCCAACTCTTAAGATGGGCGACGGTTCAGAATCCAAGCTGCCTTTTAATTCTACAAACAAATTCGCGATCAATATTGTTAAATACGAAACTTCTGGCTCTCACCACTGCATGTTTATCAAGGTAAAACCTATTAAATTACCTATTAGAATTAATTGTATATTGTGGCTAGGGCGCGCCAGAAAGAATCTGGGGATTCTGCTCCCATATTTCGATAAATGGCGAGGCTATTCCAATTAATGACCATTGGAAAAAGCAATTCGAGGAAGTCAACCTGAGGTTCGGTAAGCAAGGAGAAAGAGTCCTTGGGTTCGCGAAATATCACCTTCCGAAGAGTCAATTCGGTGAAGATTACCAATTCAACTGCAAAGCAGTTGAGCAATTCAATTTCCCAATGAATAAGTTTGTTTTTGTGGGAGTTACCTCGCTCATAGATCCCCCAAGGTACGAGTTCTTGCATGGACTGATAGCTGATTTGATTTTATAACTATAGGGAAATTGTTCCGTTCTCAGTGATAAAGTGCAAGACCGCTGGTATCAAGGTCGTCATGGTCACCGGCGATCAGCCTGTGACAGCCGCGGCCATTGCCCGACAAGTCAACATTTTCGATCCGAACGTCGAAACCGTCAACGAGATCGCTGAGAGACTCAAAATTCCCCTTGAAGCCGCTATGGACAAGAGCGACGCTATTGTTATTCACGGAGATTTGATCACTGAGGCTATGAAGGAGGATGAAACGCTCCCTGAGAGCGAGAGAGGAAAGCGGCTTGCGTCATGGTTATCCAAGCCACAAATCGTCTTTGCTCGTACGTCCCCAGCTCAGAAGCTTATCATTGTTCAAGGATGCCAAAAACTCGGTCACATCGTCGCTGTGACCGGTGACGGAGTCAATGATTCGCCAGCTATCAAAAAGGCTGATATCGGTGTTGCTATGGGAATCACTGGCTCAGACGTCGCGAAAGACGCAGCTGATATGGTGCTTTTAACCGATGATTTCTCCGCGATCGTCGTTGGAGTCGAAGAAGGTCGTAAAATTTTCGATAACTTGAAGAAATGCATTACTTATGCCCTGACTTCAAATATCCCTGAGCTCGTTCCATTCATTGCCATGGTCATCATCGGCCTTCCAGTCCCACTCTCAACGATCCTAATGCTCTGCATTAACTTGGGTACCGATCTGTTCCCAGCCTTCTCCCTTGCTTGGGAGGAAGGAGAGCTCGATATCATGACAAGACCTCCTCGACCAAAAACCGACCACTTGTTCACCGCGAGAATGATAACGACCGCTTATTTCCAGATGGGCGCCCTTCAAGTCTTTGGCGCTTTCTTATGCTATTTCTACGTCTTGAACGACTTCGGATTCCCGCCTCTTTCCTTGATCAATCTGCAATACAGAAGTGGGCTCTCGTCTCGTAACACCGACACCTTTGACCCATTTCGACCTGACCTCGGAAACTCGTTTGTGGGGTCTTTATGTGACAAAACTGCTGATGGGCCCTACAGTATTGACAAAGATGCTGCCGGTGGCTTATACCAGCCTATTGACTGGCTTTACCTCAATAACGCGCTCCAAGACTTGAGAAACGTATTTATTGAGTGTGATGGACAGGGTGCAGCGCGCGAGGCCCTCACCTGGGGCGAGTGTCGCATTGCCCAGCTCAGTGCGGTGACGAACATGCCAATTTGCTATAGCACTGAAGCTCTCAAGTACGCTCAAACCAGTGTTTTCTTCGGAATCGTCTTCTGCCAGTTCACGAATCTCTTTGCTTGCAAGACCAAGAAACTTTCATTGTACTACCAAGGAATCAGAAACAGTATGAACTTCGCTGGACTCGCCTCTGAATTGGTATTGACTTTCTTCTTATCCGGATGGATATTCATTTTCAGAGGGTTCGGTTCTCGTGATGTTATATTTTTCCACTATGGTCTCGCTGCAATACCATTTTCGATTTTGCAGCTGATTATAGACGAGTTTAGGAAGAGTTTAATCAGAAGAGATGATTCTGAGGCAGTTAGAAGGAAGTTGGGGAAACCTGGTTGGTATTTCAGAAATTCGTACTATTAAAACATAGCAGAATGAGAATAGGAAGCTGATTTTTGCATCGAGTGTACATGATTAGTGTATATTTTTATCCTCTTATTCGTTGACTGGATATGAGTAAAGTTCCATACAATATTTTATGGAAAGTGAAGAAGTCAATTTGAGAATATTTTGAGAGTAATGGTTAAATGAAGTGACTTGCTGCATAATTCATAATGAATGTTCTATGCTTGAGAACTTTTCCTTAAATATTTTCATATTAACATGAACTATGGGGTTTTGATTGGAGAATTTCTAGCGTTAGATGATAGGTCTTCATTGCCGTAAATAACTTCTGACAGCACAAAATTATAAATCTGCTGTAATTTCCTACTCTCGCCTTAGATGGAGCTTAGTGATTCACTTGGGTTTCAGGTTTTCAGTGAGATTCATACAAAGGATTGAGCGCTGGGCTGACTAGAAAATTTTGAAGAGTTTTATAAGGTTGGTAGCAGTCAATGCAAATTTCGCATTTCGAGGCTTTTTTAAAGTGAATAAAGTTTTATTACTCAATTTATGTGAGTCTACAATTCTCTAAACTTAAAGATAAAACCAACGAATGTGAGCACTTTTATTAGAAATGGAATTAAATACAAAAGTGGATTCAAGCAGATAATTTTACAAGCTTTGAATGTCTTCCGAATAAGGGGAGGATTGCATGAAAAATCCAGAAAATTATCTCTATATATTGCATCACCTTGCTTCTATCCTTTTAACATATACTTCAGGATATAAAGACAATTTTTTCTATTAGACTTTTCGCCACTAAGACCTGTTAGATACATACAAAAATCCAACTTCTCACCAAAAAAATTACTAACCCATTTTTTTGGTTGACTCTAATTAGTTTTCAACAGCAGATCATCCAATTCCCTACGATAAGACTCCTTTCCAAGGAAAAGGTGTTACATTAAAAGTACATCCTTCCTCGGTATTCTTTCATTTTTTATAAAACGTTTTTAATATAATAGCATTTCAAAACTTGTCTAATTTCACCCCTTTTCTTCGCCCAATAGCACATTCCCCTGAAATAAATATCTTTCTTTCGAGTTTTATCATGCTCATTTTATAATTACTCCTTTCTCTAAGGAAACCACCACAACCTCTTTTAATCTCATCATCTTACCCAAAGTCAATAAATTAATTATCACAGGCCTATAATCTCAGCTGCTCTAGTCATTAAGGATTTCTAACGTCGAATTAGACGCTCTAAAGTGGACTTGACTGCACATAATCTTTCAAAGACGGGTTGATTTGGATTGGTAAGTATTTAATTCAGTTGATCTTTGAAACTGAATCTTTATTATAATTTCTTTTGAAACTAATTTGAAGCTTATGTCAAAGAGAATAAGCTTTCGAACAGACCAAATCGATGTAACCTCATCTCTCCGCTTCTTCACATGATCTAACCGTCTTCATCAGTACAATAAGCTGCTCAAACAGCGAGAAGAAAAAGCTAAAAAGCAAGCAATAGAGCAGAACCCTTTCCTTCTATGTATTTTTCCCTCCCACCACCCTACCTCATTTTTTTAGCCAATCCACGCACAGATACTGAGCTCTATAAGCAATTCTACAAATTTGACGCTGAAGTATGCGACCTATCCCCTTAATATCCTCATCATTTGCATTTCTTAACATTATAGGCTGAGTTAACCGAGTTCGCACTTCCAAACGACGCAAAAAACATCGGTTCTCCTCAAAAAGGCGTTCAAGCGTCCTCTATTTCTCACAAAGCGTCTCGGTTTGAAGAGAAGGTGGGGTCTGGCTATTCAATGAACCAGAATCTCATGTCTTCTCAGGAGTCACTTCACAAAAGCTCCTATGACGCTCAGAACGAAGACGTAAACCATTGCCGTTTTACTAATTTTTTAACCTGCCTTGAAAACTTCAGCAAGTCGAAGAGGAGGAAGGAAGAATCCAGCCTTACACCAAAAGCGTCCTGAACATGTTCTCTGAGAGCGCCCTCAAGCCAAAGCACAAACTGCAGGACGCGCTGTTCTTCACAAAAGAAGTCAAGGATTATCTCGCGCAAATTAAGACTGGTGAAGAAGCGATTGCCTTTTTCGCGAAATACGGAAATTCAACTCCCATCAAATTCATTAACTGTGAGAAAGTCATCACGTCGCTGAAGGTCTTCAGACCGTATGACCTCGTCGTCATTCCGCATAAAGAGCTCGGAGATTTGAACAAAAACGACTATTACACCGTCTCAGCGAATGGAATTGTCCATGTGTATACAGAAAAACGAAGAGACAGACACTCACGTAACCCACTTCCATTGCTATGTATTCTGACACACTATTAGATGAAGAAAGCGATGTTTCAACCGAATTCATTTCTCTGACCCGTTTCATGCACGAGTCCAAGATGTTCGACATCGTCTCCAAGATCGACTTCTTCAAGAACTTTACCACTGGCAAAATCTTCAAAATCTGGAGATTGAACGTCCGATACCGCCTCTACTGCCAGACCAGGAAGAAACTCATCCGGGAAGTCTACTTCGCTAAACCGCGCTTCGCGCCTGAGCTTCTCGAGATCAATAAGCTCACTTACGACTTCCAGAACGCGCAGACTGTGTTCGTTGCGCAGAACAAGAGCTGGGACCCAGAAGAGTTCAAATCTGACCAGAAGAAGGTGAAGCAAGACGCTGGAAAGACCTACGATGCCATCGTTGAGAAGATAATGGTGATCGTTGAATCGCTCGTCAGAAAGATGAAAGACATCAAAATTGATAATCCCAACGAAATCGATGAAGCGCAGCTCGGAAAGCCAACCAAGGCGAAGCCTATGGTCCAGATTAAGAAAGAAGAGCAGGAAAGAAAGCTCAGATTGAAGCTCGCAAGACTTGACCAAAGCATGCTCGGGAACATGGTTCGATTGGTCGATTACATGATCCTTGAGAACCTGGTGAAGATGAATCACGTGTCTATGGACACGCTGAGCAGAGAGATCCATAGCCAGGAGAGAAAGAGCGGAATGTTCAAGATATCAGTCCAATTCGGTCACCAGAAAGACGAAATGACCTTCTCGCCAGGACAAGATGAAATCGTGAATCTTTTCAAGAACATCCTGGAAGAAATGGTGAAAACCATGGGAAAGGTCACTCGTATGGAAGGAAACGTCGTCGATGACCTCATCCGCCATATTAGAAGGCCTGACATTCAGCAGATTATCCTCCAGTCCAGAGAATACAATCACTTTAGAACTAAAATCCTCGATAAAGTTGAGCAGGACTTTGAGGACAGCAACCGATACGTCGTAGCCAACTATGAAAAATGCAGAGACGTCAACGAGTATCATCAGAGATGGAACAAGGAGGATTTCGTCAGAGAGCCTCACACTTTCTTGGAGCTTAAGGCAGAGTTCGAGAAACTCGTCCAATACAAGAGAATGATGAAGGCTAGCATTAGAGACCATACTGAAGGTATCCTGTACCTCGATGGACCCGCGCTTAACAAGAGACTCATGCAATCTGTCAATCAAGCGCTTGAGGAAGTCAAATCTCTCAGTTACAAGATGATGAAAGAAAAGGCCGCTGAAACCAACAAGAACTTTTCAAACGCTGTTGTATCATTGGAGAAAGACCCCAAGACGCTCAGCGCCTATGCCGAATTCATCGAAAGCTTGAACGACGCGATCGAGAATAAACCGAAACTTGAAGAGGCGAAGAGAGAGGTGGAGGAAATGCACGTGCTGCTTAAGAGAATGGAAGATACCCAGAAAATATTAACAACTAACGACGCTGTTACTCTTGAAGAAATCCAAAATGAAAGCAAAAAGCTCGAGGAGCTTATCATCTCCGCGAGCGAGTTGAAGAGAAACAAGAAGGAAGAAATGGTGCAATCTTTAGATAAGAACAAGGAAACTCTCAGCGAGAGGATCAAAGGCACAATTGAAACGATTATCACGTCGGAGAAACTCACAAGCGATCAAACACCAATCAAGGACGCGATGAGAGAGCTCGATAACTTGAAAGCTCAAATTGAAAGAGCGAAAGAACAGAACAAGACTTACAATCATTATACAACGGTAATAATAAGCAGATTTATGATGAAATCTAACATTTTCTCCCACTCTTTAGCTTATGATTGAAGGAAAGCCTCCAGGACCGAACAAAGAGTTAAACGATCTCGAGAATAAGTTTGCTGATCGTAGAAAAGTGTGGGAAAACACTCAGAAATTCGATATCCAATACAACGAGTGGCTCAATAAAAACTTCAAGGAATTGGACGTCGAGCAGATCGAGAAAGATATGAAAGCCTATGAAAACGACTGCATTCAGTTGAGAATTAAATTCCAGTCGATAAGCAAAGGCGGTAAAGACTCTGTTCTCGAATCTTTGACTGCCAAGGTCGGCTTTATCTCCGAGCTGAGACCGATCATCTCCTCCCTTGGTAATAAGGATCTGAGAGAAAGACACATGGATAAGATCTTCGGACTTATCGGTCAAGTCACGAAGAAGGTTTTCACACTCAAGGAGCTCATAGCTGACGGAATTAAAGAGTTCAAAGACCAAATCGCTGAAATATCAGGTACTGCGTCCGGAGAAGCTCAGATTGAGGAGCAACTCAACGGCATCAGATCGAAGTGGGCTGAATTGTCTTTCGTTGTGAATAAATACAGAGACGCAAATGACAAGTTTATCGTCGCTCAAGTCGATGAGGTTATCCAAGCGCTCGATGATAACCAATTGACCATTCAGACTCTCTTGGGAACGCGATTCGTTGCTGGTATCCGCAGTCAGGTAGAAGAATGGCAGAACAAACTCGCTTTGATTGCTGATGTTATCGATGAATGGCTGACTTGCCAGCGACAGTGGATGTACCTCGAGAATATTTTCGGCGCTGAAGATATTCAGAAGCAATTGCCTGAAGAAGCCGCGAAATTCAGTCAAGTTGACAAGTTTTGGAGAGATCTGATGATGAAAGCCTTCAAAAAACCTCTCGTTCATGATCTCTGCGCGAACGAAGAGGTGCTTAAGAAACTCCAGCATAATAACAAAGTCCTTGATAGTATCCAGAAGTCCCTCGAGAGTTATTTGGAGAAGAAGAGAGCTGCCTTCCCTCGTTTCTATTTCTTATCCAATGACGAACTCATTGAAATTCTCTCCCAGACACGAAATCCACACGCCGTCCAGCCTCATCTTAGAAAATGTTTCGACAACATCAACAGAGTTGCTTTCAGCGACGTTGAAGAAAGCAGAGAGATTATCGCTATGATCTCAGCTGAGCCAGAAACGGAGCCAGAACGCGTTCCTTTCTCGAAATCGGTTATGGCTGAAGGTGCAGTCGAGTTTTGGCTCTTTAATATCCAGGAGATGATGATTCAGACACTTTATGATATTACAAAGAAGGCTCACCAGGAATACCCAGCGAACGGACTCGAAAGAAACGATTGGCTCTTCCAGTTCCCAGCTCAGTCGATCTTGGTTGTTGATTTGATCATGTGGACCGCGAACTGTGCTTCTGCAATCTCGGAGATGAAGCAAAACTCAAATGCCGTCAAAGAGTTCCTTGAATTCTCAAAGAAACAAATCACGGGAACAGTCTCATTAGTTATGAATGAATTGACCACAGCACAGAGAACCTTGCTTGGAGCGTTGATCGTCTTGGATGTCCACGCCAGAGACGTCGTCCAACAGCTTATCGAAAACAAGATCGAGACTCTTGAAGCGTTTGATTGGACCAAGCAGTTGAGGTACTACTGGGAAACCGACGTCGATAACTGCGTCGTGCGCCAAACAAACACGAAATTCATTTACGGGTATGAATACCTTGGTAACGGTCCCAGACTGGTCATTACTCCCTTGACTGATAAATGCTATATCACGCTCACCTCTGCTCATCATCTCAACTACGGAGGAGCGCCTCAAGGCCCAGCAGGTACCGGAAAGACTGAAACCACAAAAGATTTGGCCAAAGCGCTTGCTATTCAATGTATCGTTTTCAATTGCTCTGACACCCTCGAATATAGAACTATGGGAAGATTCTTCAGCGGTCTCGCTCAGGGTGGCGCATGGGCATGCTTCGATGAGTTCAATCGTATTGATATTGAAGTGCTTTCCGTCATCGCCCAGCAAATCATGACCATCCAAAACGCCATTAGAGCCAAAGTCGATGAATTCTTCTTCGAAACCTCCATTATCCCATTGAACCCGAGATTCGGTGTCTACATTACAATGAATCCTGGTTACGCCGGTCGTACCGAGCTCCCTGACAACCTTAAAGCCTTGTTCAGACCAGTGTCTATGATGATTCCCGACTACGGACTTATCGCAGAAATCATTCTTTTCTCTGAAGGGTTCACCAAAGCTCACTCTCTCGCAAGGAAAATGGTCCAGCTCTACAAGCTTTCCTCTGAGCAACTCTCGAAGCAAGATCACTACGATTTCGGTATGAGAGCCGTCAAGTCTGTGCTCGTCATGGCCGGTTCGCTCAGACGTCAAAACCCTGATCTCTCTGAAACCGTCGTACTTATCAGAGCCATGAGAGACTCCAACGTTCCAAAATTCTTGGCTGACGATCTTCCATTGTTTACAGGTATCATTGAGGATCTTTTCCCAAATGAAGAGGTGCCTTTCGTTGATTACGGTAACCTCAAAATGGCAATTGAACACCAGCTGGAGCAGAGAAAGTACCAAAAGCCTGACATGTACGTCAAGAAAATTATCCAATTGATGGAAACGATCATGGTCAGACACGGAGTGATGTTGGTCGGTGTCACTGGCACTGGAAAAACGACTTGTTATGAAATCCTTGCGAAAGCTATGGGACAATTGCATGATGAAGGTTCAAAGAATTTCTATCACAAGAAAGTCGATCAATACGTCCTGAACCCCAAGGCCGTCACGATGAACGAGCTCTTCGGTTTCGTTAACGTCCTTACTAACGAATGGACTGATGGTATCGTCGCTGATATCGTTCGAAGAGCCGTGCAGGACGAGTCTGATAACAAAAAATGGATCGTTTTTGATGGTCCTGTCGATGCGGGCTGGATCGAAAACATGAACACCGTGCTTGATGACAACAAAATGCTCTGTCTTCCTAACGGCCAACGTATCAAGCTCCCATCAACGTTCACTATGATGTTCGAGGTGCAAGATCTCGCTGTTGCTTCTCCCGCTACAGTCTCTCGTTGCGGTATGGTCTACTTGGAAACCGTGCACCTTGGATGGCAGCCATTGTTAGATACTTGGGCTGCTAGTTTGGCTGTCAGAGAAACAACAACGACCAAAGACGGCGAGGTGGTCCCACAACCTTGGATCAAGACCGTCGTTGAGAAACTGAGAGGTTATTTGAAGGACGGTCTGAGCTATATCAAAGACTATGGTAAAGAGAAAGTTCCTGCAGTCCACTCGAATCTCGTTCAATCTTGCTTATCTCTCTTTGATACGATGCTCGGATTATATAAGGCAAGTTGGCCTCCTCATGTGACCCCACCTGAGAAGGAATACAGCGACTCAGTTACACTTATCATGATTTTCTCGCTGATTTGGTCGCTTGGAGCGAACCTTGACGACCAAACTAGAGTCGCTTTCGGCCACTTTTTGAAAATGAAGCTCATGAGCACCTTCACGAACTTCCCATTCGGAGAGCTCTACGACTTCTACGTCGATTTCGGCAGCAAGTCATTCAAGCACTGGAACGAGCAGGTCCCTGAGTTCCAATTCGACCCTAAAGTGCCTTATTTCAACATCCTTGTGCCCACCAGCGACACCGTTAAATATAAATTCTTGGTGAAGAATCTTTGCTCTAACGGCAGAAACGTCCTCATTACCGGTGAGACCGGTGTCGGTAAGTCCGTCATCGTTCAGGACTTCCTCAAAGGACTTGATGAGAAGAAATACGTCTCTGCATCCATCAATTTCTCAGCTCAAACCTCATCGCTTAATGTCCTCGACATCTTCCACAGTAAACTCGAAAAGAAGAACAAATCGCTTCTTGGTGCACCAGCTGGCAAGAAAATGATCATGTTTATCGATGATATCAACATGCCACAGTTGGATAGATACGGTGCTCAGCCTCCAGTTGAGCTTCTCAGACAATCGATTGACCAGGGCGGTTTCTACGATCTCAAAAAACTGAACTTCAAGAGAGTTCAAGACTGCCAATACATCGCCGCTTGCGCGCCTCCTGGTGGTGGTAGAAACGCTGTCTCACCAAGACTCTTCCGCCACTTCAACATGATGTGGCTTCCAACGCTCTCCCAAGCCTCCATGGAGCTTATCTTCACCAGTATCCTCAAAGGTTTCTTGGCTGGTAGTGACGTAAATGGCCTGGATAAATGGGCGAACGAAATCGTGAAATCGAGCGTCAAGATCTACCAAAACATCACTCAATTCCTTCTCCCGACCCCTACGAAGAGTCATTACACCTTCAACTTGAGAGACTTGTCAAAGGTTATCCAAGGTATCCTCCAAGTCGACTATGAACATATCCCTAACAAGGAAATCCTCGTTGAGCTTTGGATCCACGAGGTCAGCAGAGTCTTCTACGATCGTTTGGCCGAAGAAAAAGATAGAGACTGGTTCTTCACGCAGATTGAAGACCAGCTGAGAGACAACCTTGACAGCGGTGATCTGAAACGCGACGATTTCAGACACACTCTGTTTGGTGACTATGCGAATAATGAAAGACAGTACAAGAAAGTCACAGATAACTTCGCTGAGCTCGCTGCTAAATTCGATGATTATCTCACGCTCTACAACGCAAAGAACACGAAATCAATGAACTTGGTGTTCTTCAAGGACGCTTTGGACCATCTATCCCGAATTATAAGAGTTCTCCGCCAACAAAGAGGTAACGCGCTGCTGATCGGTGTCGGCGGTTCAGGACGTCAGAGTTTGACTCGTCTCGCAGCCTCGATAAGAAACTATGACGTGTTCCAGATTGAAATCACGAAGAACTATAAGGATGTTCAGTTTAAGGACGATCTCAAGAAGCTTTTGAAAATTGCTGGAGCTCAGAACCAACCTGTCGTGTTCCTCTTCTCTGACACCCAAATCGTCAAGGAGTCATTCCTTGAGGACATTAATAACTTGCTGAACACTGGAGAGGTACCAAATCTGTGGGCTCCTGAAGACATGGAAGGAATCATCAGCGATGTGCGACCTCTTGCCAAAGAAGCCGGCAAGATCGACGCTAGAGATGTCATCTACCAGCACTTTGTCCAACTCGTTAGAGAAAATCTCCACATCGTCCTCACCTTCTCGCCGGTCGGAGATAAACTCAGAAATCGATGCAGACAGTTCCCATCGGTTATCAACTGCTGTACGCTCGATTGGTTCGATCGTTGGCCTGAAGAGGCGCTGCATTCCGTCGCTGAGAGAGAATACAGAAAGGAAGGCGAGAAACTAGGCATCATGAAGTTCAAGGACCAATTGGCGACGCTTTCAGTCGAAATTCACTCAACAGTGACAGAGTTCTCAGGCAAATTCTACTCAGAGCTCCGAAGAAGAACATACACCACCCCAACGAGCTACCTTGAGCTCTTGAGACTGTATCAATCGATGCTTTCGAAACAGTTGAGCATTCTTCCTCTCAAGATCCGAAAATATACTGTCGGTATCGAAACACTGAACGAAACAAATGCCGTGGTTGCTGAACTGCAAAAGAAAATTATCGAATTCCAGCCGATCCTTGATCAAGCGGCGAAGGAGAATACCGCCTTGATGGCAGAGCTCGAGGTTAAGACTGCAGAAGCTTCTGAGCAAGAGCTGAAATGTAAGCAAGAAGCCGATGAAATCCAAATTGTGGCTGATGAGGTTAACGAACTGAAGGAAAGTTGTCAGAAAGAACTCGATGAAGCGCTTCCAGCTTTAGAAAAAGCCAAAAAAGCCGTTAAAAACATCAACTCAGCCCAGATATCCGAAATGAAAGGTTTCTCGAAGCCACCCGCACTCGTCCAAATCGCCATGAGCGCCGTCTGTCTTCTCATTTACAAAAACAAGAAGAAAGAAAATTGGGATGACGCGAAGAAACTTCTCTCTCAGATGGACTTCCTCGACCAGCTCACTGAATTCCAAGGAGACACGCTTCCTGAATGGGTCCTTGAGAGACTTAGGTCGGAGTATCTCGCCAGACCTGACTTTAACGAGAAGTCAATGATGTCGGTCTCTCAGGCCGCTACAGCGCTGGTCATTTGGGCCCAAGCTATTGATAAGTTCGCCAAAGTGAAGAAAATCGTCGGACCAAAAGAAAAGAAACTCGCTGAGGCAGAAAAGAAACTTAATGAAGTTACCACCGAGCTCAAGAAGAAGCAAGCCGCATTACAAGAGGTCAGAGACAAAGTCGCCGCGCTTCAAGAGAACCTCATCAATTCCCAGAAGAAAGCGCAATCGTATGCTAATCAGCAAGAAACTGCCAAAAAGCAGCTGGTTAGAGCCGAGAAATTGGTCGCTGGACTCGGCTCAGAGTCAGAACGTTGGAAAGTGACTGTGAAACTGCTTGAGGACGATAGTTCCAACGTTGCAGGTAATATCATCGTTGCGGCAGCGGTTATCTCCTATCTCGGACCCTTCACCTCTGAATACCGCTCTCAAATGACTGATATTTGGGTAAAACGCGCCAAGGAGCTTAAGATCCCAATTTCTGATAACTTCAACCTCGAGAGAATTTTAGTCGAGCCGATTCAACTCAGAGAGTGGCAGACACTTGGACTCCCAGCCGATCAGCTCTCCACTGTAAATGGTATCATGATCTTCAACTGTCGCAGATGGCCGCTGATCATCGATCCTCAAGGACAAGCGAATCGATGGGTGAGAAACCTCTACAAAGACACTAAGCTCCAAGTGATCAAACTGAGCGAGCCCAACTATCCTCGTACGTTAGAAAACGCTGTGAGATTCGGACAGCCCGTCCTCCTCGAAAACGTCGAAGAAACGCTTGATCCAACTCTGGAACCTGTGCTCTTGAAACAAGTGTTCACGAGAGGTATGCAGCAATTGCTTAAGATGGGAGACCAGGAAGTTCCTTACAATCCGGAGTTCAAATTCTTTGTCACCACGAAGATGCCGAACCCACATTATCTCCCTGAAATTTGCATCAAAGTCACGATTATCAACTTCACAGTCACTCTAGCCGGTCTCGAAGACCAACTTCTCGCTGAAGTCGTGAAAGTAGAACGTCCTGAGCTCGAAGAAAAGAGAGGCGAATTGATCGTTCAGGTACTCATTGTTTAGCCTAATAGCCTTCATTAATTGAATTTTCATTTAACTCACAGATCAGTGAAGATAACAGACAGCTCGCTGAGCTCGAAAACCGTATCCTCGAGCAGATCGCCCAGGCAGCAGGATCGAATATCTTGGTAATCATTATTTTTGTGGCTATTATATCTAATTTAATTTCTCTTCTCAAATCAAATAGAATGACGATGAGCTCATTAACACTCTGGACGCAAGTAAAATCACATCTCAGACTATCAACCAGCGAATGGAGCAATCAAAGGTCACTGCTGAGGAAATCAACACTGCTCGTGAGAAATACAGAGGCGTTGCAAAGCGAGGTTCAATCCTTTACTTCGTTATCGCTGATCTTGCGCTTATTGACCCAATGTACCAATACTCGCTCGAATTCTTCATCAAACTCTTCAAAAAACGTTTAATCTCTGCTCCTAACCCACCTGAACTGCAAGAAAGACTGAAAGCGCTCATTGAAGACATTACCCGCTCTTTCTATACCAACATTTGTAGAGGTCTCTTCGAAAAGGACAAACTGCTGTTCTCTTTCCTTATCACTGCCAAAATTGGTATAGTCGAGACCAAAGCGCTCAATAATAAAGAATGGAACTTCTTCCTTCGAGGTCCTTCTGTCGAGTCCAAGAAGCAAGACGAACCGCCAGAATTCATTGACGCTAAACGCTGGAAATCGATTCAAGGACTCGAAGTTGTCCATGTCAACTTTATGAAAATTACCGAATCGTTCAAGGATTACACAGACGGCTTGATGTGGAAATACATCGTTGAGGACGACGATCCTATCAACCTCGAATTCCCTAAGAAATACCAAGAGTCTCTCTCCATGTTCCAGAGGATGCTCGTTTTGAATGTTCTCCGCCCTGAAAAACTCATCCTTATGGTCAAGAAGTACGTCGCTGATACTCTCGGCACGATTTTCACCGTGAGCCCTGCGTTCGATCTGAAAGAAGCCTACCAGGACACTTCTAGCACGACTCCTATCATCTTCATTCTGTCCCCTGGTGCCGACCCTATGAACTACCTCAAGAAGCTCGCAGAAGAGCTCGAAATGGACGGACCAAGATTCCATCCTCTGTCACTCGGACAAGGACAAGGTCCCGTCGCAAAGGAAAAGATTCTGGCTGGTAGAAGAAACGGAGACTGGGTCTGCTTGCAAAATTGCCACTTGGCTGCCAGTTGGATGGACGAGCTCGAAAGACTTCAGGAAACCCAGGTTGAAAGCGAGACTCATCCTGATTTCCGTCTCTGGCTGACCTCAATGCCAACGAATAAATTCCCTGTGCCTGTCCTTCAGAGCGGAATTAAGATCACTAACGAGCCGCCAAAGGGACTGAAGGCGAATATTAGAGGCACGTTGAATGATATCTCCGAGAAAGAGTATGAGAGCTCTCCTAAACCCTACGAATATAAGAAATTGCTCTTTGCGCTCGCTTTCTTCCATGCTGTTATCCTCGAAAGAAGAAAGTTCGGCGCTATTGGTTGGAATATCCCTTACGAATGGATGAACTCTGACTTCGAGACTTCACACAAACAACTAAGAGTAAGCCTATAATTATTTCGAAAATTACGTATTAATTCTCATAATTAACTAGCTCTATCTCGAAGACCCTACAGCTGAGGTTCCATACCAGACTCTCAAGGTCCTTGTCGCTGAAATCAACTACGGTGGTCGTGTGACCGACGATAAGGACGCCAGACTCATTAACTCGCTGTTGACGAAGTATTTCAACCCAGAAGTCATGAATGAGGATTACAAATTCTCTCCTGGCGGTGAATACTACGCGCCACAACCTGGCACGCTCGATGAAGCCAAGAACTACGTTGCTGGTTTCCCTGTTGAAGATGACCCTGAGGTCTTCGGACTTCATCGCAATGCGAATATTACCTTCCAGCAGAAGAACGTCCGTGAGTTCCTTGACACATTGCTGCAAGTTTCACCAAAAACCGCTGATGGAGGTGCAGCTGGTGTATCTAATGATGACTTAGTGGCTAGATTGGCCGAAGATATTGAGCGAAGACTTGAAGCTGAAATTGAGTACAATAAAGAGGAAGGCGGCTCGATGAACGTGTTCAGAAACCAAGAGATCGTGAGATTCAATAAATTACTCAGAGCGATGAAGAGAACGCTCAGCGATCTGCAAAAGGCTATTAAAGGTCTCGTTGTTATGTCCATTGAACTTGAAGACATGTATGTTTGCTTCTTGAACAAGAAAGTTCCTGAAAATTGGACGAAAGTTGCTTACTTGTCGCTGAAGCCTCTGGGTTCATGGGTTAATGACCTCGTTGAAAGATTTAAGTTCATGAGAGACTGGGCAAAAGAGCCTCCAAAGACTTACTGGCTTCCAGCATTCTTCTTCCCTCAAGGTACATCTCTCACTTATTCACAAAAAAAAACTTACAATTCCTAACTAATTAAACTAGGTTTCATGACAGCAGTATTGCAGACTTACGCTCGTAAAACAAAGATCCCTATTGATACTCTGCTGTTCAAGACTGAGGTCCGAAAAATTAAAGCCAACGAAGTAGCCGAATCACCTGAAAATGGTAAACATCGAACTAATGTTCAACGTTTTAGCATATATTTTTCGATTAGGTGTGAACATTCATGGTCTCTACCTTGACGGTTGCAGATGGGATTCTAATTCTGGTATGCTTGCTGAAGCTGAGAAAGGACAGCTCTTTGATGCAGTTCCTGTTATCTGGTAACTATCTCACAGCCCCTTCAGAAATTAATTAATAATTCCATAGGCTTGAACCTGTTCAGATCTCTAACTACAATGCAGATGACTGCTACAAATGCCCGTTATATAAAACCTCCGACAGAAGAGGTGTGCTCTCGACGACAGGACACTCTACCAACTTCGTTCTGTACATTGATTTGAAGACTGACCTGGAGCCTGTCCATTGGGTAAGAAGAGGAGTTGCATTGTTATGTATGCTCGATGATTAAGAAAGGCCTTCAGTTTTCTTTATTTCATTTTTTTTCCATTACGAAATCAGATTAAGGATCTAATTTTGACAAGAAAATTTTAGAAAAAAGCTTAAATTGTCTGATTGTTCTATATTGGATGTATCGCCTATGTATTTTCTAAGAAGATGATATCAAGAATTCTAAATATTCAATGCATAAGGCAAAAAAAGTCAATTTTTCTTTGTTAATTAGCTTGATTGAAATAGAGTCGTATTGAATGAATTAAGTACCCGACAAAAAGTATGGAGTTTGAAACGAAAAAGTGAAGATATAAATTAAACAGCAATGGAGATTTTTTCCTTCGCTTGCAGTTAATACTCTGTCGTCATGTGTTGGATGTGTTGGTATCTTGAAACCACCTATTCAGAGTTAGTTTAGCAACGGAAGATTGAAACTAAAAGAAAAAGAGATGTTTTGGCGGATATCAGTCAGCTCCAATTTTTTCGTCATGTGCTTTCCCAGATATTTTATCCAGGAAGCTCAATGTATATTAAAATCATCAGTGGAAAAAGATATTTGCGGAGAGAATCTCGCAATTTAGCAGAAGAGCTTTACCTTTTCATGAGAAGTGGCTCTTGATGCTTGGTTGAGCGGCTTAGAATTGGAGTGGCTGAGGGATTTCGCCACGGATCCGCTTCTAAGCCGAAGATTTCTTTTGAAAATTAGTTTTTGGAAATTTTTATTAAAGTGGCAATGAGAAAAGCTTAAATAGGGATGAATTTCAAGCAAATTTGAATGCCAAAAGTGAGTTTGAATTTTAGAGAGGGAAAATGGACAAATAAGGTATTTTGAGAGTATTACGAAGTAAAGTTAGGATTTCTGAGAGATGGATGTAGTTCTGAATCTAAGCGCAGATTAAGGAGAAGATGATGAGATGAAGGTGGTTGATGGGTGTAATGAAAATTCTAGAAAGCTGCTTTCTTTAATTGCTGATTTAGATTCTCAACAAGGATTGAATAGGTGATAATCTCATCGAAAGATTGGAGTTTTCTTCGAATGATACGAAGAAAAGGAGGACCTGAATCTGAATTGATGATCCATCGTCCGGATTTGCTCGCGGGTGCTGCAGAATTCGTTCAAACAGGCCATGAGAATGACATAAGAGAAATATTTGCGCTAATATCGGCTAAATATAACGAAACTTTTTCGTTATTTACATCTGATTCTAAATCCTCTTGTGACATCTATACAACTTCGGTTTCGCTACGAGAGACAATCATGGCTATTAGAGTAATGGATTCAAAACTGAATTTATCAGGTAATTGGAATGTAGGGTAGTCTGGATTGCACAAAATTCTCAATAAAAGCTGGTCATTAAAGTCAGAAATAATTAGAGGCCGAAAATCAGTTTCAAAATTCTCGAGTTTTTGCGAACACATCCAGTTGTTCTTGCATTTATTTACCGATGTCTTTTTATAGATAAGCCTTTCTCTAACATCTGTTTTCAAAATCTGCACCTCATTAAGCACATCGGTATCGAAATTCTTCAAAGACAATCAAAAAAGTAGATTTGAACATTTTAACCATATGTTAACTTAGCAAACTAAATTGAACTAGCGAAGTGCGGGTGAGCTTGCTCTACCTACTGTCCAGAGAAGTCATTGTAAAAACTTAAATGCACCTAATTATCTTATTCACTTTGATGGTACGACACCCCCTGAGAGTAAACTACAATGATTCCAGAGAGTTTATGCATCCTCACAATGAAAGAAGCTATATTAATTCGTGCAAGAATGAAAATAGCGTAATAAAAACGTATTTACGTTGATCGTTTAACGATTAATTATTAAACTTGATATCCGAAATGCGCTGCTCATGGCAACGGGAACGGCTCTCAAGACAGGGTTTTTGCAGCAAAGTATTAATTCTATAGCAATTCTCTAAGAAATAAGTGTATGACTTGTCTAAACACCAACAACAAGCTTTCCCTCTTCCTTTTTTTAGGTCAAATACCTCATGTGATTAATATCAATATCATTATTTTCAAAAATTTAAACTCGATTCTGACATTCTACATGTGCTCTGTCACCTTTGATCGATTTCGACGTGTCTGAGAGGTGGGCTGGTGATGGCTTAGCTGCGCAAAAAGCGGGTGATTGCCTTAGTTTATGAATAAATAACTCAAATATTTGAATAAAACGGTTCTTATAAACTAATATTCAGATAGTTAGATTCGTTTTTAATTTTTTTTATATGGTATATAAAGAGACGCTTTTCAGTTCTTTATTATAAACGGAACATAATTTATACACAACAAGCAGCACAATCCATACAATGCCAGCGAAACGCGCCACTATAAACTCATCCATGGAGATTACAGGGAAGGGCGTCTCAGAATCTTCGTCTTGTATTTCTGAAGAGCTTGGACACCTTGCAGGTCAATCCAAAAAAATCGGCAAAAGAATAGTCAACAGCAGATCAAATCTGAAAGCAATCAGAGTGACAAAAGCCTCAAAACTTGGAAATACCAGGATCACGGAGTCCGCAGAAACCTCTGAAGCAAAGAATCAGATAAACAAAGGACAAGATGATAAAGATAGAGCTATGATAATGATGATTGAAGCCAACGTTAGATGCTTGGAGAATATGTTCAATCCTAACAAATCTTCAAAGAGTTTGCTTTCATCGCTAAACGATGCAGCCAGCAAACTGGATAGTTTTGATGGAAAAGAAGCCATGAAGTCGCGTGAAGAGCATATTCAACTCCTGTCTCAGATTGCCAGCGAGTTGCCAAGTCTCGAAATGATTTTCAGAAGCTCAATGGCACAAGCCAGATCAATGCTCGATGGCTTGAAAAACAATCTGTAGAAAATAAAAATAAAAAAACTCTTACTACCAGTTTTCAGTTTTGATCAATCTACTTGTGTTTGAATATCTAATGATCTATTGTTGAATTTTTTTAATGAAGCGTGCGCTTTTATATTAATTTTTTTTTTCAGAGTACTAAGTTGTGTAAATGTGATTTAACCAAATTGCTTCTGTGAAGCAGCTTTCCTCAATACAATTAAAGAAAGTGAATGCAATGTCGTAGATAATTCGAGTTCAAGTTGTAGAAACTAAATGTCCTTCATATGATTTTGCTGGAAAAGACTTAGATTGAATTGCTTTGTCAGCCATACAAGTGCTGAATTGTTAACTAATTTCGGTATTTGAAAAAGATCCACAGTGAAAGCCGATGTTAAAAGGAATGCCGACGAACATTATTTGATGTGAACACATAACAGACCCAATATAGTAGCCAATGGAGGAAAAAAGTTTAGACAATTCTGAAAAGTCAATTTTGTTTCAGAATTTGGATTGTACAATATTACATTTCGAGCGGTCGTTAAATTCTTCGCAAAAATTAGACTCTCGGGCCTGAATTTCACATTTTTAAATAAAGTTTGTATTTCGAAGCTCCAAAAACATGATTTTACAATTTAGACGATTTTAGCATATCTCAAGGCACACCTCAAGGTACTCATTGAAGATGTTTAGAAGCGTCAATAAATCGTAAGAAAAATATATTTCTCTCCATGCTTCCTAAGACAAATGAGGGTCAAATATACTTCAAAAATATCAAACACATTGTTTATTGAATGCACAATAATGTGACCTTACAATGGCAGCAAATAAATACACCAAAAGCTACCTATCATTAATAAGACTAACATTTTGATCACAGCAAACTTTGTTATATGATTTTTATCACTTTCAAGTTAGTTATCGGGTAGCTTATCAAGTATTTTATTAATATCCTGAGAAGCGCTTCTGAAAGATGCTTTAAAGTCCAATATTCTTGAATTAACTTCTTTCGTAATTTTTGAGGACTCCCTTTCTAAGGCCTCAGCATTTCCTGGAGCTTTGTATGCAACTTCCTGAATTGCTTCAATCCATGAGAAAGTTGTGCATTTCGATTGGATAACATCTTCTAAGACTTTTACCTTCTCTTTGAGCTCATTGAGAACCGCCAAGTAACGGAGATCATCGTATTGTTCTGACTCGCTCTCTGTCTTACAATTGATCTCTGAATCGATGTTAAGATGCGAATTGCTTGAAATGGCCTCTTCTATCTTAGTTTGAACGTATTTTTCCTCCATCTCAACTTTTATTATCCTACTGTGAGTTGAACTAGTATTGAACTCGGGAGATTCTTGAGAAAGGCGCCCCTCAGACTTTTCTACGAAACTATGTTCACAAGAATTTTCTTGCGCGTCGAGAGTTGACTGGAGATAGGTATCTTCTTGACGGTTGGATGAGAGTGTGGCAAATTTTGCCATGAAACGATTCTTGACGCTTGATTCAGTCCTTCCAGACAGATGCTTTGCAATCAGAGTCCATTTGCGTCCATATTCCTTGAAAAACTTGAGTAATTGTTCGTCTTCTTCCTTTGTCCATTCTGTCTTGGCTATGCTTGGATTCAGCTTGTTCAAGTATCGATCTCGAATTTGTTTCCCAGTACGTGTGCCTCCCGCCAATTTTGAAATCAAAGTCCAGTTTTTGCCGTGCTCTTGGATAAGCTCCATAATTTGATCATCTTCCCACTTCTGCCAAGTGCGCCTTCCTTTCGATGATGATGATTTGTCTTCAAGGCTCTTTTTTGAGATTTTTTTGGAATGAGGTTGGAGTGAGTTCACTCCATCAGAGTCTGCAAGACCCGTTTTGTCTGCTAATGCTTTTCCTGTCTTTTCATCAGCATTATTTTCTGAGGTACCAGCTGATTGAAATTGGTTTAATGGAGGTAACAATATGCCCACATTTTGAAGAAGACGAGTTTCCTTTGGGATATTTGTATTCGTCGCAAAGGCACTCATTACATTTAATCTAGCTATTATCTGAGCCGTAGCAGGATGATTCAATAATCCTTGCGTGGATGGAGAGAATGTCCCATTGTGGAGTCCATAAGGACCACCTAAAAGAAAATCCTGGGATTTCTCGAGATTTGGAGCCAATAACTGAGCAAGATTAGTAGTGGTAGTAGGGATAGTTCCGCTCATTCCGGCAAGATATTGAAGGAGAGGGAGATTATCGTTCATCAATTGTTTAATAACGCAGAAATTATATAAATAATTGCACTGAAAAATGATTAAAATTACAGTAGCGCTGTCAAAGTTAATACCTGCCTCAAGTTTCGAAGAAATTTATATTAATTCTTTCTAATTGATTGTAGCAATTTAACGAGATGACTTAGATGAATAATTAATCATTTTAGAGGAACGTTCCTTGCTATACTCAGCATGAACCTCAATATCAGGTAGAATCGAGATATATAAAGTCCATATATTAGTTTTCCGCGTGTGATTTCATAATATCGCAATTCCTTAATTTAAAAATTTCGAAATTGTGTATTTCCCAAATAGTCTCACTACCTCATGAACAACTCCTTCAAAGCTTCAGATATAGACTCCTTTAGGCTCCGACGCATATTTTATGCCTATACTGTCTTCTTTCCGGTTGTAATTATTATCTATCTGACAGAGATAAACCAGAATTTCGCGAAAAGTTGTGATTTAGTCTACTAATTACCATATCATCCTACTGACGAAACTTGAATATAAACATTGCACAATGGAGTTAGGTCAATGGAATAATAATTTTTTCAGAGCAGTTTTCCAAAGAGGAGAGAGCTTAGAATGAAGGAACTGATAAGTGACTGTGCAATACAAATACTATTCTTATACTCGTGTCAGAGAGAAGTCTTAAAGAGGGGCAATGAGTTTTAATTCATCATTATATTCAATCAAATCAATATGGAAACCGCTCGACCGCTTATTTAACAGAGAGTACTTGTGGTTTCAAACTGAGATACTCCAAAATGCTGCTCCTAATAGCAATTTACCAGTTTTACTTCAGAATATCCCTTTCACGCGTAACGAAAGTATAAAATTAGATTATCTCACTTGATGACGAAAATTCTCCCTCTAACTTATCGAATCTACTTTGTGTCTGCAGATAGCCTGAGGCCTAGAGCTTAATTCGGCCGATGTCAGTATGGTTTTCAACTAAAGCTCTCCAAGATCCCTCAAAAAATTGTAGAAGGCTTTTTGAATTTCGGTTCCTTCTTTTTCAGGGTAAGAACGCAGTGCTTTTTATATTTCCAAGAGCTATTTAGGGAAGTTGGCGAAGGACGAGAAGCATTTGGAGCTTTATTTCAATCCCCTAACATTTAAACACGTCGCCATTTGGATTTAGAACTCTTATCTTATTTAGTTATGTATTGCCAATAATTTGTCAGTATTTCTAAGGAAATATGCATTTTTAATTTTGAAAAATGGGTGAAAGGTTTGAAGGAGCTTGAGCCCGAAATTCTTAGTGAATATTCCTCAAAAACATAAAAAAGAGTTTCTTCATTATCCTATCTGTAATGGAGACTAATGTGTGTAGTTTGAATATAATTTGTATCATAATTTGCTGCCTCCAGTTTTGATGCGTTTTTTTTCTGTTTATAATTTCAGTCAACCAAAAACTCATTCAAAGATAGGTCTATATAGTTTTATAAATTGAAATATGGATGGGCATTTGAACTAACTTTAAGTCGAAAACTAGCGACAGCTCGGATGGGAAATATTGTATTTCTTTTATTTTTTTTTATTTTTTTTGAAGGCTGCAGTTCTCTCTGAAGCAGCAGAGTCCTCTTGTGAAATATTTACAGTAACAATCCAATACATTAAGGGAGCTTCTGTTCGATGATTATGAATTTATCAAGTTTGCTATTTGTTCGTCATATAAGAGAGAATTAATTTCTCTATACATGTTACGTTTATAAAGGCGTATAAAGGATGAGATTGTGAGTTTCCTCCAATCATATGTTCATTGTATTTGTCTGTCTCTCGTAATGATAGAGGTATTTTCATAGGCTAATGTTCCAAGTTCGATGATTTTAGAATCGGATTGAGCTTCCATAATGTTCGTTTCATTTATAATTATTTATCGCACTCCTCTGGTAATCCTTTTCAGATAGGTCAGGCTTTTTGAATGTCAACTGAAAAGAATTTAATGTTCGAATTAAAAATTTTTTGAATGATTACCTATCTTTTGTTTTATTTAATTCTGACATGAGAAATGTACAGGCTAATATCCTACCCAGATCTATCAAAGCCTGATCCAGCTTCGACCAACACCCTAAGACAATTTTCAGCATTTGAGCGCATTCCAGATTTGGTTGGTTCTCGGAAAGATATGTCTATTGAATTTAAAATGAACATTATGAAGGCCTTGATGACTCGAATTAAACAACGTAAGCCTGAGATTGGAGTATCATAAAGAGCAACATCCTTGGTCTCATAATGTAGGAAGACCGGTTTGGATATTGAAATTCATCAATTAAGATTCGATGCAGTCAGTGTGAAGCAGCATCTAATAGAATCTGATAAAGATACAAGTCGAGGTATTGTTCGATTACAGACGTGGAAAAACAAAGATTTGAGTGTTTCTTTCCGTTTTTTGTTCGATGTCAGTGGATTGAACACCTTTTCCCGTGAAAAAAGCGTTAGAGTGAATCTAAACTAATTCGCAGTGAAAATATCGCAATTCTTATTTCCCATCCCATGATTCGGTTAATTTTGATGAGAGCATAGCACGCTGGGCCCAAGTTCGGATTTATTGAATTTTCAGCGAGTCATTTTTTTCAAACTGAAATTATCAGTTTGAAGAAGTATCAAAACAAACCGGAGTTTTTATTTAGCGGTAAATTACCGCAGCAGCAAGATATCGTTGATTAGATGATTCCAGTATTTAACAAATGCTTTAGTCTGTATATATACCCATTTTTAAAAATGAAATTGGTTCTGAATGGCGTGATTCACTGCACGTATGGTCGTCCATTGCCCTTGCCGTTATCTTATTCAATCCAGTTTTCCATCAAGTAGATTTCCCTCAAATTCTGAAAATATGCTGATATACTTTCAAACACTCACCTCAAAAGCCTGTTAGTTTGTATCTAACTCTATGGCCATGGTTTCATTCACAATTATCAACTTCTGCAGAATGAAAAGAGAATTTAGCAGAAAAGTTTTTCAAGCCAGATCATTTAATGTTTGAATTTCAAAGCTTATTCAACTAACAGCAAGAAAAAGAATTTGCTATAAAGAATTGAACGGTTAAAGTATTTAGTGAATAAATACCGCGAAAGCGAAATTAACAATTATTCACTAAGATGTAATATCGAGGGCAATGTAGCATTAAAAAAAATAATGAAACGACAATATTCCATTTCGGAAATTAATAAATTCCGAGCGATAGAGCTTTCCGCGGAATGATGACGGCTTTTTCTCTAGTAATCTGGTAGCATGCTAAGCAATTTATTAATATCCTGAGTAGCGCTTCGGAATGAGGCTTTGAATTCAGAAATGCCTGAATTGATTTCTTTAGTCATCTTTGAGGTCTCAGCATTTTCTGGAGCTTTGCAAGCAACCTCCTCAATTGCTTGAATCCATGAGGAAGCCTTGCATTTCGATTGAATAGTATCTTCTAAGACTTTCACTTTATCTTTGAGCTCACTGAGAAGATCTGAGAAATGGAGAACCTTTGACTCTTCTGGCTCGCTCTCTGTCTTGCAATTTGTTTCTGGCTCAGGTTTCATCTGGATGCTGTTAGAAATGGACTCTTCAAGCTTGGTTTTAGCACTCTCTTCCTCCATTTCAGTTTTAATCAAGTCTCCATTGGATATGCATTTCCCAATTCCTAAAATAGGAAGAGGGATTTCCTCTAATTTATCCATGCTACTGCGGGGCAAAGAAGTCTCAGAATCATCAAAAGATAATTGAGGATAGGAATCATCCCGCCGGTTCGATGAGTATCTACTCAAAGTGTAAGAACTCATCAATGAGTAAGACTTCATTATCTCGAGATTATTCATAATTGCATCGTGTTGAGGCAGCATCGGAGGCTGTGAATGAAGCATCTCGCCAAATTTTGACAGGAAACGATTCTTTACATTAGACTCGGTCCTTCCGGGCAAATATTTCGCGATCTGAGTCCATTTACGCCCATGTACTTTGAAAAGCTCAAGCAATCGGAGGTCTTCTTCCTTCGTCCATTCTGTCTTTGTTATGCTTGGATTCAGCTTGTTCAGGTATCGATCTCGAATTTGCTTCCCTGTGCGTGTGCCTCCCACCAACCTTGAGATCAAAGTCCAATTTTTGCCATGTTTCTGAATCAGCTCCATGATTTGATTATCTTCCCACTGCTTCCAAGTGCGGCGCGTTCGAGATGATAAAAATTCCTCTTCATGACTCTTTTTTGATATTTTTTTGGAGTGAGGTTGGAGTATCTTGACTTCTTCGAGGCCGCTAGGCTTATCAGTGCCTATTAGAGCTTTTCCGGTCTGCTCATCATTTTTTCTGTCGCTAAATTGAGTAATTTGTGTTAATGCAGGCTGGAATTTGCCCACATTCTGTCCTGCGTGGGAATTCGCTGTTTTGAATCCTGTTGCCAGCTTTGGAATAGCCACATAGTTAAAGAATCCTTGTGTGGGTTGATAGGAAATCCCATTTTGGAGTCCATTCGAGCCATTCGCTATAGGATGATGAGGGTTTTCAAAATTGTGGCCCAATAAATGAGCAAAATTCTTCGGATGAGGACCGACATGATTTCTTTGAGAGAAATAGTGGGAAAAAGGGTGATTGGGGTACATTTTTTATTGATTTTCCTGGAATTATAAACTTGCGTTGTTAAAAAAACAATTAAACTCTTCGGGTAGTAACGCTATTAAATGAGAGGATTTAAAGAGCATTAAAGATTTAAATGATAAAGAAAATTAATCTGCTTTATATGTCAATTAAAATAGCACTCAAGAATTAACTTGGTTTGAGATTTACATGAAGCTTTTTTCCTCAGATCTATAAATTGTCAATCATTTCGACTTCTACCTAGCCAAGTACATTTACTTCTCTTCGAGAATGAGTTTGCTTCTCAATCTTTGTCAGCTCAGCATATTTTTTAAAATGGACTTCTATTTGTTAATTTTGCGTTGGAAACGCAAAATTTTAGTTGCTGAACAATTACTGCATGATCTAAAAGTCTAACTCATATTTTCCAATCAATATTTGCTGGAATGTTTAGTCCTCATTAATTGTTTGTTAACTTGGCAACCATGAGTTATTTTTCGATAACATAGATTAACTATCTTATCTGAATAGGTAACGATAACGCATAACTCCAAAAATCCTAAAATCATGATATCTTTAACATGAACTCGGTAAACCAGGATAAGAGCAAGCATTCACTAAGTAGTTCTTAGACACAAAAATCCTTGCTCAAATGATCAAATCAGTTTTTTAGTTCGTTTTTAAAGAAAATGCATGGCTAATATGGCTAATGAGTCCAACATTGAAGCATACTTTGATTCGTTGATGGGAAAGTTGTTTTTATGATGTATTTTTAGGTTTTTTACGAAATGTCCGTCTCTACTAATGAAACGCGATCAATTAGATGCTAGCCTACCTAAAGGCAAGAGTAATGCTAGAATAGTATGTGATGAAGTATCTCTAATTGATTCTTCTAACAATTTGTTCTTTGAACCCTCAGTTCAGTAACTTCAGCTTCCTTTCAAAGGCTTTTCTTTCTTTCTCTCTTTCTCAAACCCAAGAACTTGTGAAATACTTTTTCATCTTATTGAATTTCCAGCCAAACAGGTAAATATGGTTTTGAACCGTCCTAAATTCATCAAATTAACCCGCTTACTCTCTCGAAGAAGCAAAACAATGTTGAATAATGAAGATTCCTCCTTTTTTCGTTCTAAAAGTGGATAATTTCTGGTTCTAATTGTGATCACGTGTGCTCGCTCTGTCTATGATCTAAAAGTTGCTTAAACCTCTGATGTTCTGACCATTATTTATATCATTTTTTGGATCCAGAACATTTTTCTGGTTTGCTCTCTGCTTTTAAACTATTGCGATATGAAGTAGTAATTAGTCAAAATATATTATTATTCAGAAGCAAAAAAAAAAAGAAAAACACAAAGTAAAACAGGCGCTTTTGAGAGAGTCTGAGCTTTAAACTTTCAATCTTCCATAATTAGTCTAAGGTCCCAGCTAATAATAACCAAATTAACAAAAATCCAGATATTTTTCGTTTCCATTCTGAATGGCAATACATAATAGACATAAACTGCTTAAAATTAAGTACCAAGCTGCTCCAAGTCCTTTTATTTTTTACTAATATTAGGAAAGGACTTCTCCAGAAGAAATTTCAATGTGGTTCTGACAATTTTGGAGCTATCATGAAAACACCGCTGTCTATGATCAGATACGCTATGTTTACAACTGGATTACTCCATGAAAAGGATAAAGTTATGCATTCTAACTTCACAACCTAAACATTCCTTGATACAGAGCTATAAAAAGCTAAATTCAGATCACTTAACAGTTTTTGTTTATTATTTTGCAGAAATTTTCCATCAAACATTACCACTTTTGACCATTAGAGACTATTCGAAAGAATACATACGAAACCCGATAAATTTTCCTCAATTTCCTTGTTTCAAGGATCAGATAAACAATTTTTGTTTTATCGAGCTTCGTAACATGCACTAAATCCAAAATTTCTCCTTTCTAAGACAAAACCTACGTTCATGATGCAGCTCTTTTAGTTGTATCACCTATAGTCCTGGGTTCTTGCTGTAAAATCTGAGAAAATTAGATTAGCAGTTTCAATTACACCAGTAAAATAACTTAAAAGCTCTGAATGTATTGACGCTGCGGATTATTTTACGAATAAAATTTGCTTCTTGTTAATGAAGGCTGACCATTACTACCATCCATCCGGAATGCTGTCATCAATCAACCTCTTTAGAAACCAAGCCAATCACCTGAGAACCAGAGACGATGTCGGTTCCGTCAGAAACTACGGCTACAGGCTCCCTGAATCAAATTTCACCTTCGGTAAAGGTGGTGTAAAGGACCCTGAAGGAGCTAAAGAGAGTAACGCACTGGGTATTCGCCATATTGACTCCCCTTCTTAGTGACAACCTCATGGAACTTCCATAAGCCAAGTCCCAACCCTCATTCTCAGCGAGATTTCAAGAGATTAAACATTTTAGGAGTTCAGGCCGGTCTTTCTCGCTCAAAAGTAGATTCGTTCGCATTAAATATCAGGTCATTCACCATTAATACGCTGATTAGGATTTCAGCGAGTTTCGAAAGTCGACAAACGCTAATGTTAGGCTTCGTAAAGGCAGGAGCTACTTGCAGCTTTTGCTGCCTGATGAGACTTTCACTTATGGAACACCCAACAAGTACATTCATTTCTATTGCTTCAAACTAATTTTTCTTAGGCCACCAACTCCAATTACTAAAGTTTTAAGTAAAAAAAAGCCATAAACCAATGGTTTTAGCCTGGATTATATGTCTTTATAGGTAACGGCTTCGGAAATGATGCCGCACAAATCATTGATGAGTTCTATCAATCAAAGATAAATTATTTGAGTGTGAGTTTTTGTTATTTTCTTGCGAAACATAATTGAGAAAATTCAACAGAGTGTACGCAGCAGCAACCCTCATCCAAAGTCAACTAAAGCAATAACCGTGCGCGAAACAGCTGCACAGAAGCAACTCGCAAACTTGGTTTCGAATACGAAGCTGAACTCTTTTAAAATCAGAAAATTCGCCTCGACAAAATCAAGAATCGACATGCATCGATCTGATTCTACCTCCAGTAATTTATTACATTTGTGGGATTAATAACCGTCAGGTATAGGAATAAATAACGGATCTATCAAAATCACAGAGAGTCAGACCGACCCCGTTCAGTATTACAATATGCAAGGGGCTGAGAGTTCAGTTCAGCATCAATAGTTTAATATTAAGGTTAGCTTTATTAGCATAAATAACAGTATTATCTTCACAGATTCGTAAAAGTTATCTATTATTATCTCTCTCTATTGCAGAGAGAACTCGGATTTTTATCTGACTCTTGAGAGTAGAAATTCTCTCAAAAGCCTCTGGTTATTAAGTTCTCAAAGAATTAACACAGAGTTAAATTTAGAGGATTCTGTTGGTTATTTGAAAGGGAAAATGCGTTTTTGATGTAGGGTCGGTTTGCAAAACGAATTAATTAAATTATTCAAGTGTACAGTCTCGTCCGGGGCTGCAATAAAGAAATGTTAGATCCGCATTCAGAGAAAAAAATACCCTCTCCAGTTTCTTGTCTGACAGCCCCTTTCATGAGGGTTATGCGAAGAATAGTCAGATTGAAGAGGAATACGTTTGGGTTTGGAAAATGCAAAAATTTTAAGGAAGCCAAGGAAATTAATGATTTTCTCGAGCCTGAAGATGAGAGTCTTGGACCAAGTAATGATGTAGAGGTGTTATGGGTTTAAATTGATTTGTTATAGCGACGATACTGACCGATGAGGAGGTGCATCAGCTCGTAGTCAGCCAATCGAGCCAATCGGGACTCTATGGAACTTTTTCGAAACCTGAAACGAACACTATGGTGAATCCAATGGCAAAATTAGCTGTCGCAGCGTGCGTAAAGAGACGTATATGATTGATTACATGATATTGAATTTTCATTTTCTCCTTTTTTCTCATATGTATTTTAAATATGAATGGGAATAGTATTCCCATGGACTTGAAAGTGATCTACTAAGTAGCTAAATCAAAGAGACTAACATGTGAAGTGTGTAGAGCGAATTCTCTTGAAATAATTTCAGATAAGAGATAATGAAATCAAATGAATAGTTTGAACAAATGAAACGAATGACTTAGATTTTCGATGGTGTTTGGTACAGTATCTGTAAATTTCTGCTTGAAGCAGCTGGAACTACCCTTGTTTGAATGAGAGAATAACACGATTATGAGGAAATTTGAATCTTTCTTTTTTAAACTCAGTCTATATAACTCATTAACTTCATTTAGAATTATCTTTACTAGAAATTATGCGTGTAAACCAACCCACGCTAAACTCAGGATAAAACCGCAATCAGCAATCGCCTTAAGTAGCCAATGGCTTACGCAATAAAATGGAGAGATTAGATATAGCATAAATTTATTCATTAGACGTGAGAATATCTTCTTTGTTCGCTTTTCCTTTTGGTTCGATAGCTCTATTTCCTTTTTTCCCTAAGCTGCTCTTGATAGCGCCTTCTAATTTTCCAATAGGAGCCTCCATCACGATGTGAACTAGGAATCCTACAAAGATGCTCATGAAGGACGAGGCAATAGTCTCCCAAACAGCATTACTATGAGAAAAATACACCGTAGAGCGGGTAGAGTACGCCTTCCACTCGATAGGAATAACGTGAACGAGATAAGTCGAGAACGTCAGTCCAGCCACTGGAGCCCAGAAGCCAGCGGACAGTATCCTCCTTATCAGTGTTTGCGCACCGAACAGCGTCGGCATCACGATCAACGCTAGCCCAACACCAAACAGGAAGCGCTGGAAGGCACAGAATGCTTCATGGAACCATTCCGGCCATCTAGTTGGGTCATTTTTCACCTGATCAGGTAACCAAACCAAGAGACTGACTATTGTAACACCAAGAATCTCGATACCCCAGCTGAGAATCACTGAATTGCTGATTTTGTTTGAAACTTTCTTCCAGAATTCATCTCCTTGCTTGAGAGATCGGTAAATAAGAGCGAGCGTGGCTCCAACGATATAAGGAGGCGATCGCATGAATGGGTTGGTGTAGGTATCATTCCACCAGTTGATATTCATTATCATGGAGAGGCCTGCTTGAACTTTATCTTGAATAGCGTAGTACATTGCCAAAGACAGAGACGCAGTGAGAATCAGCGCAATGAGGGCATAGGCTGCCTTGCGGTTCTTAAAGAAGAGCCAGATGACGAGTGGAGTCACAAGGAACATCTGAATGTCACATGAAAGATACCAGCCCCAGTTCATGCATTTATCGTTGCCATGATAATAGGCGTCAATAAAGAGCGCGTTTCTCCACCAGTTCGTATCGCACATGGTAGGCGCTGAGAGGTAATTCGCCCAGACTGGCCCGCTTCCAAAGTATACTGTGATTTTCCACCAGAAAAGCATCGCAAACATGTAGACAGGCCATATTCTGAACAATCTGTGGAGAAGTACACCTGCGTAGCTACCAACACCAATTTTCACTGGTTTCAGCTTCGAGTAGAGGACAAAGGCAGCGAAAAATCCTCCGATGAAGAAGAAAGTGTCCACTGCGAAGAGTCCAGCGCTTACGATGTCGGTAAATTTCTCATTAATCACGAGAGATAAGTCCTTATAGTTAGACGCAATACTTATAAGGACCATATACTCGTGTCCCATGATAACCCACAACATGGATAAGAGCCGGATTCCATTGAAAACGTTCAGAGCTGTGTCGTGCTTTGGATTTACCGCAGGCCAGAAGAGCTGCTTCACGTTGTCTTGCACTGCCCAGCAGTCGAGAACTTTCTTCCAGAGAGGCTTGTTTTTCTCTGAATCGGAAGAAGAAGAGTTTATAAGAGCTTTATAGTGGTTTTCTGAATCGCCGACGGTGTTTATTCCTTGATGACTATACACCAGAGAGTCCTCATCGCTTTTATGACGAACTGAATCTTCATGGGCTTTTCGAAATGACGCTATGAGAAGGAGCAGCGTGGGAATTCCAACGACGAAAAAAGCGAGCCATGAAGAAAATGTTACCTTAGGCCCGCCATTAGGATCGATGGCAGTGACGCTCATATTGGCAAAAAGTGACGAGATGTTAAATTTTACCATCGAGCTTGCCATATCGAGCATTGCCTGGATCGTAGCATGAACGGTTTGGTTTTGATAGTCAGATGCGGTACAGTTCGCGGGTCCGCATATTCCAAGATATACATTACCAACACCGGCCATGCCCGTCACGGAATCTTTCTGACCGATAGATAAGGCGATGTAGGAAACATTTGGAGTGTTGACACAGTTCGCATAGTCACCGAGATCGTTGAGATCCTTGCCCGAATATGTGAAAATAGGGAGTGTAAGGATTTTTTCGGTTTGATTCATGAAGACATAGGTGGTGATCGTCGTCACGAGGCTGTTAATGCCGGCGGCGCAGCCTTCGGCATCGGCGTGGACATGACTGAGGGTAGCAGCAACCACTATGACGAAGAGTAGGAGAGAGATGGATGATTTCATTTTTTTGGAAAAGTTTTAATTCTTTATTTTAATCGAGTTGGAATCACTCAAATATTGCTCATTTGAGTGATGCGTAATGAGTTTAAAATGCAAATTTGGAAATAATAATCTGGTGAGATAACCGAACAAATCCTATTTTTAATCGCAGAGAGAGACAAGTAAAAAATAAAGAGTTTGAATAGTTGTTTCTTCAAGATTTTCGGGGGTAGTTACATAAATCGTCAGCTAAAGACAACTTTGGAAAATGTCATAAAATACAAGCGAAGCTGTGATTTATTTAATTGCGTCTATGGAGATTTAATATGTAAATCGAATTACTTCTTATTATTTGAAGGTTTGCAAGGGCAAACTCTAAGCCTTAAAAACTATTATAGTCTACCAATATGCGGGAGAACAGAGTTATTCATAAACTGCGTTGTTGATTTAGTAAATAATAATAACAATATAAATGGAACTATTTGCCCTAAACTATTGTCGGATGTGTGATGGCATTTGAATTTGCTTATGAAATCGCTTTTTCTCAAAGTTTTGTAGCGATTTTGGTGGCAAGAGAGAGAGGGAAGGCTTTATTTTTGAAACCTAAATCAGCAATTTAAAAAAGTTTTTTTTTGGTATGTTGAATTCTTGATTAAAATGAGAGGTCTCTTTGTGTTTAGGTGGAAACTAATTTCAAAGCAGGTCTCTGCTGCCTACATTCTGAAGTTGGAAATATCATTTATATAGGCCTATAAGCAAAAGAAAATATAATGAAATTCAATCGTATTGGGATAATTGGTTCCTAAATTAGTAATTTTTGAGAATATCTTGTTTAGATGCATAAATTTTGCTTCATTTTTCCTGTCATAAGACTACAATTTTGATAAATTGTATGATCAATCTAACTGCGCCATTTCTCAGTAGCAGTACACCTCTCCTAGTAGAACATTTGAGAGTATAACCCATACAGCCTTATTTTTCATTATCTTTCTTAAGAAAATGCTAATTTTCGTTTTTATTAATCAGCCAACCTTCATATCCTTCATGCCAGAATAATACATCTATCATAAATTGATAATATATGCTACGATTCATTTGTAATGGGGGCTTTAATTTGGCGAATTTCGATACATTATCAGCATATCAGCATGCTAGAGAACTAGCATGAGCTGTTGAAAAAAGTTTGTTGACCATAAAAGCCTTAGCAACAATAAACATGGCGTATTTAGAAAGCGTACCTAATTGAGAGTTTTCGAGTTTTCTTTGAAATCTGAATAAGAAAATTATTTAGATATTTTCCATTTGAAAACCTTTTCGCTCTAAAAACTCTTATTTTTCGCCGCTTTCTCTTAATTTGATAAATGAAGGTCGCTCAGAAACATATGTATATATATTTATTCTCTTTCCATTGCATACTTTAAGGCAGTATGTGCTACTTTTATCAATGCCATAACTGCTCTTTTTCAAACATGAATGAACTATAAAATATATCACTATAATCTTATGATAGATGATTCTTCTTAAACTCATATAAAAAAAGAGAAATAATTCCTCAGTTTTTCAAGATCTTTGTGAGGCCTAAGGGAACAGAACAGTCCCTAACTCATCTATGCCTTATTTAATAGCATATCGGATTTAATCTTGAGGGTTTCAGCACCAATTGTGCTTGATTGGAGAGAAATATATTGCTTTTCCTTTTTGCTAGCGCCTTCTCTCGTTGTAGCCTCCATATTAGCGGCAGGGGCTTCAATGATCAAATAAGTTATCAGTGCCGCAAATGTGCTTACAACCGAAAAAATCGCTGTGTCCTTGATGCTGATGATGAAATTTTGATAGAACGTATGCCTCGTACTGAACTGCCACCAAGCTATCAAAATTTCATGCACTAGGTACATTCCAAACGACAAAGTGGCCAAAGGAGCCCACAATCTAGCAGATAAAATTGATCTAATCAGTGTTTTCGCTCCAGCCAGCGTAGGAAGGACGAGTAAAGTCAACCCTATCGCGAATAAGAATCGATCGAGGGTCACGTAGGACTTATGAAGCCAGTTAGGCCATTTATTTCGATCAAGTTTGACGGGATCTATCATCCAAACCATGGCACTAAGGATCCCAATACCTATCAGCTCCAAAGCCCAGCTGAGCTTCACTGAAGCACGGATTCTATCTAATCTTTCTTTCAGCGTCTGATCTCCTTCTTTAAAAGTCCTATAAAGAAGAGCAAGCAGCACTCCGACGAGGTAGGGAGGAGCCCTGACCAGTGGATTGCCGTACGCATGACCCGTCCAGGCACTATTTAAGGAAATATCGAGTCCAGCGTAAACGTTATAAGCGATGGCATAGTAGAGGCCTAGGGCTAGGGATCCGGCTATCAGAGCCATTACAAGGCTAGTTCCTAATTTAGGGCTCTTCAGGTAGACCCAAACGATGAAGGGACAGGCTAGAAACATGTCGAAATCGTTTGATAGATACCAGCCCCAAGGCACGCAGACTGCAACATTTCCGTATCTGCTCTCAATAAATAGGATGTTTTTCCACCATCCGCTGTCGCATCCAGCAGCTCCTTCAAGGAATTTGCCCCAGAGGGGTCCATTTCCTAAATATCCCGCGATTTTCCAATAGAACATGATTATGAAGATGTAGAGAGGTAATATTCTAAGGACTCGATGGAAGATAATTGACGCGTAGTTGATAACTCCAAATTTCATTGATTTGAGCTTCGAATACAGCACGTATGCAGCGAAAAACCCCCCAAGGAAGAAGAAAGCATCAACTGCGAAGTATCCTGCGAGAACGACATCCATAAAGGTTTGAGACATGAGGGTGACAATATCTTGATAGTTTTTCAGGTAACCCCAGTTAGTTGGGTAGCAGTGCCCTAGGATAACCCAAAGAATCGAGAAGAATCGAATTCCGTTGAAAATTAGGAGATTTGAGTCGTGTTTTGGATTCTTCTCGGGGAATAAGAGCTGCTTTAGGTTCCTTTGTATCGCCCAGCATTCAAATTTTGAAACTTCCTTCGTCTTGGCCGTAACAACAGTAGTGGAATTATCCTTGAGAGCTTGATATGAATCATTATTGTCATGGGTAGTTCCTCTGGAAGCGTCAACATGATCGTTCGATTGATTAGTAATAGCGGCGTTTTCTCTCCTCGTTTTCAAGGTCGTGTGTATTGATGAAGCGATGACCAGCACCACAGGAATCCCGACAATCAAAAAGGCCATTAATGAAGCCACGGTTAGCTCTGGAGTTCCATTAGGCTCCATGGCTGTGATGGTCGCAACCGCAAACAATGAAGAGACATTAAGACCTGAAATATTGCTTATGAGTCCTATAGCTGACTGAAGCGTGCTTTGGACGGTTGCGCTTTGAAAGTCTTGAGCAGTGCAGTCGGCTGGTCCACATAGTCCGAAGTAAAACGATGATGCAAACAGAAAAACTCCACCAATTTGCAGGTTCAGGGTGATGTATGAAGAATTCTGAGCCTTTCTACAGAGTTCGAATTCGCCGAGATCGTTGAGGTCTTTGCCTGAATAAGCGACGATGGGTAAAGAAAAAATTTTTTGAGTTTCATTCTGAAGTTGGTATGTCTTGATTGTGTTCACTATGTTATTCATGCTGGTGGAGCAGGTCTCATTAGATCCTTTGATTTGGATGAATGAGACTGCAAGCAACACCAGGAGAATACAGAAATTGCGTAGCTGCATTTTTTCAGCTCACGAGTTTACAAATTTAATTTTGCTTTTATAACTTCTGGAATTAAAACGAGCAAATAGCAATTAAAACCTGTTTTGGTTTTGGCCATCTCTAAGCAAAGCATTAAGCGAGCATTTCCGTAGGTTTCTACAAAGAATTGCAGAGCGGACGAGATTGTACTCGGTGGTGGCAATAGTGCCATACGTGTCATGATAGGGACTTGAAGAGGTAACAAGGTAGCCATAATTAGCATATTCAGTCTCGTTTTGAGACATTATATAGAGAGATTTGAAGTATTGCTTAGTTTCTTCGTATATTAGAGTTAATTAGAACTAAGACTTACATTTAAGGAGTTGATTCACATTCAAGGAGTTTATTATCAAAACTGAAAGCCATAATCAGGTGATACAACAGAGAATTAGTGTTGCGCATCTCCACGTGGTGCGTTTTGGCACCGAGTGAGGTTGAAGTGGAGACTGTCCTCCAAATTGTGATTACTTATGAGGTAACATAGTCAATAAGATAAACAGATCTAAACTTTGTGGTGGTTTGGCAGCATCAGGAATAAATACAGAAAGATTGCCTTTTACATCCCAGAGAGCTTTTGATCGTCTGGAATTTTCATTAGCTTTATTAAGACATCGAGATGTACTGCTTATTCCTCTTTATTTTAATATTCGAGTTCTAATATGAGCTGTAGCTTGCCCATGAAAAAATTTCGTCATCTTTTCGCAGGAATGACGTTTTCAACTTATCTCCTAGAAGAGTCCACAAAGGAACTATGATACGGAGCTTTGCTTTAAAATGCAGAGTAAAGAAATGACTCTTGTATTAGACGGATCTTCTATATAAAAACTTAGAATTAAGCCGCATATTGCTTTCCGCTATCGCAGTTATCCTTCTCATCCAATACCAAAAACTTTGAGCCGTTCATAACGCTGGAGAATGGTGGTTGGAATTTCTCGTTGACGCCGGAAAATAAGACACCAGATGTGATTTCTGAGGGAAATTATGAGAGTTCAGCGAAAAAAGGCAAAAAGACCAAGTCGACGACGCCGCTGTCTGGAGCTCATACGCCGGTGAGTGGGACATGCAATACTGTTCTTACGAATGAGTCTTCTTTGGTAATGTCGAAAAGGAATTCTTGTAATAATATCAGAATGGTTGGAGACCAGCAAGAAAGTGTCATTGATCTTGAAAGGCAACGCAGTGCGAACGGATTAAGGAATCGTCAAAATAAGACGTCAATGAAAGGTTATTAAGATAAGAAAATGTTAGCATTCATATTTTCTGAACAAATCTCCTTGTGTTATTCAATTAGAAATATATAAAAATTATAAACGCTATATTTCAAATCAAAACTGACCTTCACTAGTGAGGTCGTGTCTCAGGGAATTAAGGTATTAAGGCATTACCTATTGTAATAGCAGACAGAAAATAAGGTTTAGGTTTATCAAAGGAGCAAATAGTTTTAGTGATTCATGATTTGTAGTTCGGTTATATATACAAGGAAATTTTTGACTTTATGAAAGTTAAGCAATAGAGAGCAGAAGAATTGATTATTTTCTCCTCCGCTTCGGTCATATGCAATGTTTCCAAATTCGCATATAGAAATCCCTTAGGATTGAATTACTTATATAATCGTCTTCTCTTATTGTTAGTATATTATTATTAGTTGCCAGCCACCCACCCTTAGAATTATTATTAATATTAGAATTATTTAGAAATAGGCCAATATCAGGAAATAGCCTGACGCCATCGCGATCATCTTCTTCTCATTGCTCACCAACGCCTGCGAAATGGGGACTAATGGAAAAAGTCATTATTTTGTAAACACAGCATAACAAAGCGGCTTTACATGGAGCAGAATATGACTCTGGTTTCTCGCTTCTATGGCTCAAATCATACAGCTCAATCCTGTCCTTCTTCTCTGAAATACACACTGCTAGGTATTGTTGTTTCTCGCACATAGCATACACATTAACTAGTGAAATATTCAACTCAACCCAAATTAATCGTCAGATTATTACTCTTATCAGAGGTCGTTAGAAGCTCTCCTAGCGTTCCCGTCTTCATTTCTATCTTGAAGCAGGTGTTGAAATCATCTTGGAAAGACAAGATGCTTTGCTTTGGCAGATGAATCATACTGTGATCTAAAAAAATTCCTTTTATCCACACTGACATCTGTTTTCTGTTATTTACCTGCTCCAAACTCAAAGCTTCTGACGACCTTCAACGTGTTCAAATCAAGCAGATATGTCTCTTCATCCGTTATTATCACCACTTGTTGCGCTGTTGAAGTGAAGCTGATTTTAATTTCGCCTATTACCAAACAATTAATAAATGCTTTGTAATCTCAGTTACCTTCGGTCTTGAGCTTTTTAAGCAATGTGAAATGTCCGGTTTCGATACTCCGCAGCGAAAGGACGTTGTTGCTATGAATGAATGCGCAGTATCTGAGACACATTGAATATGATGCACCCTTCACATAGGACTCTTTCATTGAAGGCCTATCTAGAAACATTTCAATTGAATTAATTTCAGCTATCCCAATGTTTTCTAATGTTTTCAGTTATTACCCATAGGAACCGAAGGCAATGACTTAAGAAGGTTTCGTTTTTCAACATCGAATAAGTAGATAGAGGCATCCTTCAAGGAAGCGAGGAGAATTTTGCCGCAGTTTGAAAATTGAAGAGAGCAGATTTCAATGCCTGATTTAACTTCTCCAAAGCAATGCAATAGCTTATGTGTTCCAGTATCGATCAGGTTAATTTTGCAGTCTCGGACAGCTGTTGCGACGATACTCCCATCGGGGGAAACTGCAATCAATTCGATCAGTTCTAGTTGATTCAAATGAGAGAGGGTTAATTAGGAAGAAAAAAAATAGATAAATACTATCTTCATGGATGTTTTGAAACGAGTGCACGATATCTCTCGAACGGAAATCAACCAATTTCATTGAGGAGTCAGATGAGCACGTTGCAAAGAATCTTCCGTCAGGGGAGAATTCGAGTCCTGTGATCGAGTCTTTGAAGGAATAAAAGCTTCTTATCAACTTGTCAAAGTGCTGCTTACTTTTATGGAAAGTATCGCATGAGTAAATGATGATATTCTCAATGAGATCTAATATCTTCAGTTCATTCTCCGAAGAAACAGTGACCAGGTAGCTCCCTTCTGAGCTGAAATCGAGCGCGTTTATCGATCCTATTAGTCAAGCAAAAGATAATGTCATTAGAAAAGCTACTACTACCTTGATGGTAGTTAGAAAAAGTCGTGACATTCCAGGTTTGAGTGTCGACTATGTTTAAAGTTCCTTCAGTGCAACCGCATGCGATCAAATTCCCATTATGAGAGAATTTAAGAGTTCTTATCGTGCCTGAGAGAAATTTTTACGTCATTAACCTCGTAGAAATGGAGCTCACCTGGATTAATGTGGGCGAGTCGCCTGGCCACAGTATTCGCTCCGAGCTCAATCATCCTCAACGAGCCATCATCTGAACCCGTTGCAATTTGGGTGCCTCCTGGTGCGCATTCAATCGCATAAACTCCGCCTAAGATATATCGATCAGCACGCTTGCAGCTATAATGAAGGAAAATACCCTTGTGCAGGTCGTTAGAATTGAAGACGATCTGATTGATCCTCACATCAAGGAATTTAAGCGTCCGCTCTGCAAATCCGAGGATCAAATGCTGCCCATCAGCAGAATATTTCATTGAAGTAAGAGCTCCTATATCAATGAATACTGCTAATAGTGGCTCTGAAGCCTTACCTGAAGATTTGAACGTCATCGTAAAATGCTCTTTCATATTTTGAAGATCATATATGACCAATTTCGCAGGATAAAGTGCCGTTGTGATAAAATTTCCACATGGAGAGAAGCACACGCAAGTAGGTTGCGCTTTCAGTTGGTTTAGTTAAGGTAATGAAGGAATAGTTACTCTCTGAGAAGAGATCTATGCTTGCATGTAAAACTTTGTTAATAGTATCAAGGATCTTGATAGAGCCTTCGACGGAAGCAGCGGCGATATACTTTCCTTGAGGGCAGTAAGATAGCCCAACAAGCGGTCCTGAGAAATTTGGTTTTGTAAGACAAAGGATATCTGTGATTACCTGAGAAATAGCCATCGTAATTTCCAACGATTACTTTAGAAGTTTTTTTGACGGCTCCAGCCTTACTTGCTGGAGTTTTTATATAGTGATCGCTGAGTTTGGTTGCGTGAAGTGATTCCATCTGTTTTCTTAGGAAAGTAGAAATGGTATTATCGAGCTAGCTTAGTTTATTGAATTAAAGGTAGATCGTGATAACTACGGTAGGTTCTGATCGGAGGAGATCCGGAAATTCAACAAAATTAATAAAGAAGGACCTCGAGCACCAAATCACTCAGCTGTGCAAAACGCTTCGGAATGAAGATCTTTCAAACTGAAAACCGCGTGCAGTGGCTATGCTAGAGTGTTTGCTGATGTCCAATTGGCTGTGAACAATTTTGATGTCTTTATTTTGAACAGATTATCCTACAAATTGTTTGCTCGGTGTGTGTTTTGCATTCATTCAGAAGTGATACTGTTTCTGGATCTCGCCATGTGAAGGTTTATTCTATTCAATCTATGTTGAAATAAAATCATTATATGGATTTCCTCATTCATTATGTAAAGATCATTTTTTCTCAATAAAGTCTCAAAGGCGCATGCTTTTCATGCAAATTTGCTCATAAAAAAAGCTCCTGCACTACTATTGACTCAACCCAATTTTTAATCCTTTCTGCTCAATGTTTTGTGAAGATTCATAGAATTCAAGAATTATTTCAACTACTGAAGCGATCAAAATTCCAAACACGAAGAGAATTCTTAATTATTTAACATTGGGAACCCCTTGTTGTACATTTTAGTCAGGATGCCCTTATTCAGCAAACTCCAGATTGCGCGTTCCATTCCATATCAATCAAAAACTTCCATTTTCCTACTATCCTTTCGGAGGATGCGATCTTGAAGCTCCTCAACTGATAGTTTCATGAGCTCATATCTGCCATAAATAGCATGAATTTTCTGGATTTGGGGGACATTTTGAGCGCTTAGAAGTACTTCAATAGAAACGTTTCAGTTGTTAAACAACCAATTCATCCCATGAACGGTCTCTTCTATTGGAGATTCTTAGTCAGGTCAGGCAAAGTTGACTTAAACCGAGTTTAGATGGAGCCTTCTAACGCAGCTATTGGTAATGTACTTTATTAATTCCGAAAAATTGATGTCATACTCATTTAGATTTTCACATGTTGCTAATAAGCTCAGTTCCTGAAATGAAGACAGATATTTGATAGATAATTGGAGACCGCTTGATCCAAAAGCTCTTTCTATTCCATTTGCTAAAACTCTGAATCATCGAAATTTTACTAGGTGCAATAATTTCCAAATATTGTTATCTCCCTCCCCTAAAAAGTAATCGGCAACTCTCGAATATGATATTACGTTGCTTCAGCAGCATTGATTCTTTGCTGTAATTCTAAAGAACAGACAATCTTATAGATCTATTTAATATTGGAGGATGTGGACTCTTTTGAAAATGCATTTTGAGTAGAAGCGTCTTTACAGCTGAGAGTTTCTTCAGTTAGGGGCAGCACTAATCGTAATTTGGAAAATTAAATCGCTTTGAGCCCATTTTTGAAACTTAGATCAGCAAACCAATTTGAAGCTTCGAATCGCTCCTGAAGCTCTTTTGATTTCACAGAAGAGAAAATTTATTTTAAACAAAATTATTCAGGAGTGATCCTGAGATTGAAGAAACTTATAAGCTCTAGGCGGCGTAGTTATTCAAAATTAATTATCAGTACTAAATCCAAATCTAATTCCAAATCCTTCTATAAATTTATTAAATCTTCTTTATTCTAATCAAATTGTCAGCTTTTTAATCAAGATCGATTTTGATAATCAAATAAAATTTAGCATCTCTGCTCTGCTCTTAATTAATTTGAAAAAGCCATGCTGCACAATCCAGATAAGAAAGTGGACGTAGTCGCTGAAGAATCGAATCAAATTAAAGAACCTGAAACGCATGTTTCATCTCAGCCAAAGATTGAAGAAGTGAAACAAGTCTTGGGCAAAAGAGAGCAAGATGCATCACTAAAAAAGAGTATCGTCATTACTGGTAAACTCATTTTCATGGCTAAGCAAGCTTCTTTACCAAAATTATCTAACTTTCGGTAGAAGAGAAAGAGACAATCATGGGCTCTCCAACTTTACTCGCTTGGTGCTCGCAATTGGACAATAAGATCGACATTGTTGACCTCAGCACGAAGGAAAGTTATGCAAGTTTTGACGGAGTTGAACTTAGTGACACGAGTAAAACTTAGTTTTTCAATTATTTTGAGGCTGATATGCTGCAATTTCTTTAGGATATAGTTGGACGCATGTAAAGGAGATACCAAACACAAAATTGCTTGTTTCTCTGCATCATAACTCCGATAAGTCGGCCAATATGTCGGTATTTGATATCTCAGAAAAAGATCAAATCAAGGAAATCTATTCTCTTGGTGAAGTCTCAGGAGAGCGTATAATTATTTTTTTGCCTTTGTCTTTTGAATAGTTCTATTTTCTCTCTAGGGACTGGTAATGGAGATATTACATATAACTCACGTAGAGGCATCCTCGGTGCAGTCCCTCTTTACAGAAAATTTTCTTACTACCTATTTAACGTTGGTTCTTATGCTTCCAATACCAAAGATATTGTCAAGCTTACCCGCAAGTCGACATGGCACTCCCAACACAGTAACATCAATCGTGATCGATACATCGAATTTACTATACTCTTTAGCCTCCGTGATCACCGGCCTTGATTTCAATCCTACTGGAGAATATATGGCTAGCATCGACAGTGGAGGCGTGTGCCTAATATCTGATGTGACCACAGCCAATTATAGGTTCCATGTGACATTAGGAGATTGGGGTAATTATATTTGAAAATATTTTCTCTCTGCCACACTCAAGATAAATCATTAAACGCTTGGCGATATTAATTTTTCACTCACATCATTAAACTCAATTATTAGACCGATTTGCACGTTGCAGATGGAGTACCAATGCAGACGAATCACTGATATTCGTGAAGTACGACTCTAAAAATCTCAATATCTTGGATTCTGAGAAGAAAACTCTCACTTTAAAGAGCTCGGTACAGCTTGACGATTGGGGTAACTACAGCTATATTTTGTTTTTTCTCTTGTGTAAATTCAAATCTTTCGCTTCATGTCCAATAAATTCAGGGAAGAAGGACTATGTTTCTTTTTTCTTAAAGCAAATTGGAGAGATTAATTGCATGATTTCTTCGCTTAACTTCTCTGCATTTCGTTATCTGAACTTGAAAATATTTAATCTATATAGTGAAGACATACTGGATTGATGTATGTCAAAACGATGGGAATCTACTGGTTATTGGTGGCGTTTGGAATATCGAGGTATTTGATAAGCGAGTATCGAAGATTATCAAAACCTTTGATGGTGTTGACTCAGGTAATAATTTAGATTTGTTTAAACAAAGATTTAGTGTTTGAATATTTATTGTAGGTCCTATTAACTGTGTGCGATGGAGTCCAAGCGGCGATAAGCTCGCGAGTGCTTCGCGTGATGGAGTAAGTTTGTTGGATTTCAAAACAGGAAAAGTGCTCTATACTGTCAACACTGAAAAGAGTAAATTATCTCTTCCAAAATACATGATCGTCATTCAAAAATCATATAGCCTGGACCTCTTCAGTG
>ENA-UOUE01000227-UOUE01000227.1-compost-metagenome-genome-assembly--contig:-NODE-227-length-47798-cov-10.507932_pt1 | contig 47798 bp, 31 predicted proteins | sample MGYA00238146_ERZ747223 | MGnify/ENA primary metagenome ERZ747223 (study PRJEB28781, sample SAMN06268865) | compost metagenome | isolation source: single cell | place: USA: California, Emeryville, Joint...
AATCACAATCATATGGAACTCCTAACGTGGGTTAGCGTGAGATGTTCAAAGTGAAACATGAATGCCAAATTAGAATCCGAAAAGCTTTAATTTTGTTGGGAAAGTAAGGGTTGCTTGTAAGAGCATGCTCTTATGAGAACGGATAAATGATGGATAATCTATGTTAGCTGCTACAGTTGGTGTTATTATGAACATTAGCAAGATCCTCAGCGGCCATTGGCCGGTTAAACAGTTAAACATTTCGATCAACCTATGTCTTCTCTTTCTCTCTCACTCAATATAAATGCAACATTTAACTATGTAAATGGTTTTCTGGCAGTGCTTCTTCCTTGGAACCTTGAGAAAAATAAAATAAAATCAACTCGTTTTAATGAGCCATTTAATTTTGTCAGCCGTTTTTGAAGAAAGAAGAATTCGTGGGAGCGGAGATAAACCCGTGTGACAAGAAAGAAGGTGGAAAAAGATCATGAAAGATGTGAGATGACTCAGAGATTTTGAAAATACTACATTTAAGTCAGGTTGTATGACTTTATCTCTTAGTAGTTCGTTTCTTTAAAAACGCATGCTTAATTTGCTTCTGATTATTATGGTTGGATTTATCCAATTTCAAATAAATTGGATCAGAATAAATACGATCCTAAAGAATTAAAGGAATTAAAGTTCTCCTCGTTCGTTTTACAAAATTTTACCAGCCTCAGTTTTCTATATTACTCCTGCATTAGCCACAAACTCGTCAAGCACCATCGTAGGGCCAACCATCAAGATTACAAAATTCCAATGTTATAGTTTATATCAGTTTCAGAATATGTTATTACATTGCTTGAGGGTTTCTCCTTCGGTTACCTCAAAATGGACTTCGTCATGAACTTTCTAATAGATGTATGCGCCAATCACTATGAGTCATGATCGACTTAACTTCATTGTATCGAAAAAGAGTTTTTCAATATATGATTCTTGGAAAGGTTTAAGGTATATAAATGTATATAGGGATAGCTTATTCAAATAATTTCTCAAGCTAATGTTCCTCTATTTGAAAGTTTCACTTTAACGAATAGAAACCAAAATTTCAAATAAAAATTTAAGAGATATATCAGAGCCTCAGTGAGAGAGTGAAAAAAAGTTAATTGGACGAATGATGCTGATTCAGCTCCGAAAACATCGAAGCTCTTATATGAGGTATTCATCAACTGATGAGATGTCCAGAGAAGCAAGGAAGCTTATGATAGCCAAGTAATTAGGCTCTTCTTGGTTCATGATCTTTGTCTCAAACATTTGAGACGCCTCTATGGCTTTCTGGACCATGGTTAAGCCCTTTTCACTGTCAATCGTCTTGGATCTGCAAACTTTGCAAGATCCGCAGCACTCAGTGTAAAAAACACCTCTTCTATGATTATAATAATCATAAAACTCCGGGACCAGCGCCAACACGAGGTAGTTGTCGAATTTCTCAATGTTTTCTCTGAAGGTTTGCTGCTTCGACAGTTCCATATGGAGAAACGTGAGCACTAATGCTTTATTCACCAGAAACACAGTTTTTTTGAAGAAATCTTCAAATGCTTGCTGTGCTTCCAGATCCCAATAGACAACGAGCTTATCGAGGCCGAACTCCTTTTCAGGCTTCGATATCGAGGCCCAAAATCCTTCGTGAGTGAACACTTTCCCCCAAGTTTCCTTGGTTATCTTCGAGATCTTCCTGTTGAGACTGCAGCTCAAGGAACTGGAAAAGTCCTTCCAGACTTGTCTCATGAGAGTGCCCATCAAGTGAGTCAACCCTTCTTCAGATAGCAACCAGACCTGGCAAATTTGGAGCTGAGATTGAAGCATATCCATCCCAGCTTTCAGGAAGCCTCGTAAGAGCGGATTTTTTTCAATATGAAGAAGTCCGTTAACCTCACGGGCTAGCCTTCTGGAGAACTTCAGAGAGTCCTTAGAGTAGTTTGAGGGATAGCAGCTTGATTGATCCAGCAAAGAGGTGCTGGTGAACGTCGTGGGAGAGTTTAAGCCAGTGCTCATACTCGCAGGTTCCCCTGAGAGCTCGAACAGCAGTGTTTCTTGGAGAGGTTTAAGCTGGAAAAAGCTTGAGAAGCGGTCGTTATCTTGGTAGGCGATGAAGTCATCGGGCAGGAAGGAGATAAGTTGATTGCTTTCCATTGGGATAGCGGAGAACAGAATCACTTGATAACTTTTCTTTAATTAAATGCAATTTCTTAAGGTTTTGTGTATTTATAACCGGTAGGTGTATTTCGAATAAAATTTTCCAGACGCTATAATGCTTTCAATATTCGTCTGGTAGTCATAAATTGTTATGAATCAAGATTATCAGGTTCCAAATAAAACAAGCAAGAATTTTTTCGTTTCGATTTTAGAAAGTCAAATAAAATTTTAATCAAAAATTTTATTATTTCTTCGCAAGACGTAATAAAACGTATTCAAACACGAATGAGTTTCAAATACTACTCCTTGTGCCGTGGCTCAGCTCCACAGCCCAGTTCCAACCCAAAGTAAGAGTGGAAAGGAAGGAATATTCAGAGATTAGCAATCTCAAGAGATTCATTACAGCATTAAACGTACTCAATTGTTTTTTAATTTATCAGCTTCATTGCTTTTATTAAATCGCAGAAGCTGCATCTCTCAAATCAATACAGAAAAAATTAATTTTCTTCTAAAGAATTCCAGATCAAATCGATCGAGACACTAAAATTGTTTTATTAAATCAACAGAAGGTCTCGAATACTTGGTAAAGGAGCTGCAATAAAATCAGTTTATCTGACGCAATTCAAATGCAACTGAAAGGAACGTTTGGCGTCCTTAGTCAGCTTAAAAGACCGTGATGAATGCTCATGAGAGATTATAGGACCTCATTGAGAGGCGGGTTTGAAAGCTAGTTGCTTTGAGCTCTGGAAAGAGAGCTTATTCATCATGATTTTGTTGGTAGATCAACATCACAATCCTGAAATTGGTAAAATTTCAAAGGATCTTAAGTTTTGAAGCAAGGAGGGTAGGAGTTAAGGATTAGCTATGATTCCAACGCTTCTGAAAACCAATTTAATGTTTTTTTATCGAAACAGAATTCGTAGCTCGACTCTCACTTGATCCCATGGTTTTCAGAAGAGTCGGATGGATTAGGAAGCCCTCTCGCTACTTATTAAGAAACCATTGTAGGGTAAGGTCATACATAGCACCTAAGTATTTTCTCAGAATGGTAGGGATCGATGTAGCTTTGGAAAAAGCACTAACTCTATGAACTGAACTTAGAAGTATTGGGACCCACAACTTGAAAAACTTAATACGCTAAGGTGTTTCAAAGTAGAGGTGCTTGCTGATTATTCTTATTAATCAAAATTGAAACAGTTAAGGTATTAATTTTTTTATTTATTGAGAAAGAGTCACCTGATGGGTGCATTCATAAACTATGTACTGTAAAAGCTTTTTGTTGATACATGAGGATTATCAGATGTCTACATGTAGAAATAGAACGGATATTCGAACCAATAGATAGATGTAAGGTCTTCTAAATGTACTTAGTCAATCCAAATGCTATTATTTGAAAATTTTAAAGATTTTGATCACAATGGGAGCTAATAATCCATATACTGTTGCCGAAAAGAACGATTCCTTATCATTTTGGCGTAAACTTAGCCAGGACCAACCTATTTCCTAAAAACATCTAAATGCATTTACACTGACATAAATTGATTCGAGCTCTGAGTTCTTGAAATAGGTTAACCATCAGTGCTCTTGATAAAAAGCACAGCTATGTCAAGTCCAACGACTATCAGCATAAATTTTTCAGAACGAAATCCAACATATTATATTATCTTTGAGATTCGTGAAAAGAACGGAAAAACTACAGCGTTGAAGCGTTTTGGAGAAAAAGTCCCATATTCATGAGCTAAACCACTGAAAATCTCTGAAACATATCGTTAACTATTCGACTTGGCACCATTATGAGTGCTGATAAAATTTCAGCAACCTTTGGGTAGAGACCACATTTCTTGGTAGTGATTCTCAATGTATACTGTTAATTTTGAATCCCTTGATGGTTCAGTGATCCAATCAAGAGTTTCTTGCTTAATTTCCTGTGAAGGGAAATAAGAGAAAATTCGCATTCAAATAAAAAGATCAAGCTTGCCAGTGATACTGTCAAAACCTTCGATATGTTGAGTAAACGGCGCCATAGCTGCAAATTCAGAGCTTGAGTTTACAAAGAAAGTGAAAAATTAGATTATTCGCTTCGGTTGAGTAAAGCGAGCGTTGACTTAACTTCGCAAAATTTGCTTCGAATTGTTTAAATTTATTTTAAACTTCGAAACTTTCACACCAAAAAGTTGGATCGGGATGTACACAAACCTGAAAAACCAAAGATCTCCTCGTTCAACTAACCTACGTTGGGTAGCTCTCTTTTTCCAAACATTCTTCGTATTCGGATGCTATTATGCCCTTGATAACCCACAAGCACTTCAAACAAGATTATTGGGCCCACCTACCGACCTCTCAAGTTTCCAATTCAACCTCCTTTATACTATATACCAATTACCAAACATGTTATTACCACTTTTCGGAGGCTTCTTCATCGATTACTTTGGCATCAGACTCGGAATTGGGCTTTTCAGCTTTGTGGTCATCGGTGGTCACGCCTTGTTCACCTTTGGAGTTTCTCAAGCCAGTTTCCCGTTGATGCTCCTCGGGCGGCTGTTATATGCATCAACCGGAGAGAACGTGTCTGTCGCACAGTCAGCGATCGTCTCCAAATGGTTTAAACAAAAAGAACTTGCTTTGGCCTTCGGTATCAGCTTCATATCGTGCAGACTTGGGAACATGGCAAACTCCATAGTGACGCCGAGGATTGCCACCCTCACGGATTCGACTTGGATTCCTTGCTTAATAGGCGTGATTGCCTTAGCAGTTTCTTTCGGATTCGCGCTTATTGTAATCTGGATGGATTACAAGGCTGACAAATTCGAAGGGAAACTCAAGTCTCAGCAGGACTCTGGTGACGCTTCTTCTCAGATAGCACTCAGCGATGTAAAAAATTTCAATCTCTTCTTCTGGCTGATCTTGCTCAACTCATTTTTAATCTATTCTGTCCTCACGACATTCCTCTCAAACGCAAATGATTTCCTCGTGGAGCAGTTTCATATGAAGGAGATAGAAGCTGGAAATCTGGTTTCGATAATATACACAGTCTCGATGATTGCCTCTCCTGTCATTGGCTTCTTTATTGATAGAATTGGACGAAGAATACTTCTGATCAACTTAGCAGCCTTAATGCTCATCGTGTCATTGTTGACTTTTATGTTTATTCCAAGCAACGAAGCAACCATCAAAATCATTGTTATTTTGTCGCTACTCCTGTTTGGAGCGGGCTATGCCATCTACACAGCGACAATTTGGGCTTGCATCCCACTCGTTGTTGAAGAGAAAATGCTTGGCACTGCTTATGGGATTGCCACGGCGTTCCAAAACGGTGTGGGAGCTCTCGCGCTTATGGTTGTAGGGAAAATACAAGATTTGACGAAAAGTCAATTTGGCTATTTCTGGTCCACAGCTTTCCTTCTTGCTTTGGTTTCGATTGGACTCGTTAGTGGAGTGCTGCTCAAAGGCCTCAACACGAAAAGATATGGGAAACTTGATAAGCCATTAGTGATTAAAGATGATCTGGATGGAGCGAAAACTGAAGATTTGCTAGGTCCTGACGATTATCTTAATAAGACTTAGAAAGTCTGCTGGGAATGGGTGTATATGTAGGTAGTTGCGTATTATAGGTGGACGTGCTGTATTCGTTTATAGTTTAACTTAACAGCTACAAATATCTGCAGTACATCTTCTTTAGTTGTCTTCAAAAGATGTGAGAGAAACAATCTCTATTATTGCAAAGATCACAGATCACGAAAGACATCATAACAATATCTATCTATTGTTTTGTTGGGCGGATAAAAACAGTAGCTCAATCAACCAAGCCCATTTGTTTATTAATCTGCTTATTCTTTATGCTTGCCATTGATTTCTGTCGCTAACAACAAACCATTTCCTATTCAGAAGAAAATACAAATTACATATAACTCAATAATTAAAATTGAATTGGACTAATATCCTTTTTTACTCAAAATGCTTAAGATTCCGAAATGAAATGATAGCCTTAATACTAAAAAAAGACCTGTGTTTGGTCATCAACTTTGATCGTAAATAGAGTGTTTGAAAATTCGAAAGGATCTTGACAACAATGGGAGCTAATAATCCGTATAATACTGCCTAGAAGAACGACTCTTTATCACTTTGGCATAAACTTAACCAGGACCAGCCTATTTCCTAAAAACATCTTAACCCATTTGCAATATGGTATGAATTGTTCGAGCTCCGCATTCTTGAATTGGTTAGGTTAGCCACCAGTAGCTCTTGAGAAAAATGATAGCTATGCAATTTTAATTTTTTTCAAACGAATCCAAAAACGCAAATATCCTCGATAATCAACAAAACAAAAAAAGAAAAACCAAGGCTTTTGAAGAAAGATTCCCATATTAATCAGATAAGCCGCTGAAAATCTCTAACACAGAACGTAAACTACTAAGCTTAACACAGCACATTACTGGTGCTGATAACATTTTCCGCGACCTTTGATTAGACCACATTTCTTGGTAGTGATTCTCAATGTATACTGTTAATTTTGAATCTTTTGATCTTTCAATGATCCAGTTGAGCGCCTCTTGCTTGACTTCTATTTGCTTAGGTTCAGCAAAATGAACCTGACTTAAAATCGCAAAATTTGCTTCGGATTGTTTAACTTTATTCAACCTTTGAACTTTCAGGCCAAAACGCTGGATAATGATGTCCATAATTCCGAAAAACCAAAAGTCTCCTCGTTCTAATCACCTACGTTGGGTAGCTCTCTTTTTCCAAACTTTCTACGTCTTTGGATGCTATTACTCCTACGATAACCCACAGGCACTTCAATCAAGACTAATGGACCCGCCCATCAACCTCTCAAGTTTCCAATTCGACCTCCTTTACAGTGTATACTCATTCCCGAACATGGTATTACCGCTTTTAGGAGGCTTCTTCATCGATTATTTTGGGATCAGGCTCGGAATTGGGGTTTTCAGCTTCGTGATCATCGGTGGTCACGCCTTGTTCACCTTTGGAGTTTATCAAGCCAGTTTCCTGTTGATGATCTTCGGGCGGCTGATATATGCATTAACTGGAGAGAACGTATCCGTCTCGCAGGTAGCGATCATCTCCAAATGGTTTAAAGAAAAAGAGCTTGCTTTCGCTTTCGGCATCAGCTTCATAGGATGCAGACTCGGGAGTACGGCAAACTCTATACTGACGCCGCGAATTGCCACCCTCACGGATTCGACTTGGTTCCCTTGCTTCATAGGAGTGATTACCTGCGCTGCTTCATTCATACTCGCTCTTGGTGCCATCTGGATGGATTACAAGGCCGACAAATTCGAAGGGAAGCTAGACTCTGGTGACGCTTCCACTCGGATTGCATTTAGCGATTTAAAAACTTTCAACATCCTTTTCTGGCTGATCTTGATCAACTCAGTGTTGATCTATTCTGTCCTCACGACATTCCTCTCAAACGCAAATGATTTCCTCGTGGCGTAGTATAATGTGGAGGCGACCGAAGCTGGAAATCTGGTTTCGATAATATACACAGTCTCGATGTTTGCGTCTCCTGTCATTGGCTTCTTTATTGATAGAATTGGACGAAGAATACTTCTGATCAACTTAGCAGCCTTAATGCTCATCGTGTCATTGTTGGCTTTTATGTTTATCCCAAGCAACAAAGCAATCATCACAATCATTATTATTTTGTCACTGCTCCTGTTTGGAACGGGCTATGCGATCTACACATCGACAATTTGGGCTTGCATCCCACTCGTTGTTGAAGAGAAAATGCTTGGCACTGCTTATGGTATCGCCATCGCGTTCCAAAACGGTGTGGGAGCTCTCGTGCTAATGGTTTTAGGGAAAATAGAAGATATGACGATGAGTCAATCTGGCTATTCCTGGACCACAGTTTCCCTTATTGTGTTGGCTTCGATGGGACTCGTCACTGGAGTGTTGCTCAAAGGCCTCAACACGAAAAGATGTGGGAAACTTGAACTGCCATCGGTGGTTGAAGAAGATCTGGATGGAGCGAAAACTGAAGATTTGCTGAGTCCCGAAGACCATCTAAATAAGACTCAGAGAGTCAACTAGGTACGGGTGTAGGTAGATGATGTTAGACTAGATTCGTTTGTTGTTTAGCTTAACACATACACATATCTTCAATACATCTTCATTAGTTGTCTTGAAAAGATTAGAGTGAGACAATCTCAATTTGAAACCATTCATTTACCGAATTTATTAAATTTGCCTCATAGCTGGGCTCAATTCAAATGAAGTGTACTCCAAATTTAACCTCCAGATTAATTTCTGCATACTTCATGTATAAAAATCTGATCTTCGTCTTGATAATCGTCGTATAAGTTGAGAATCGTTGTATCCTCTTAACATATGGGATATTGTTCTTTGCATCAGGTCAGCGAGAAAATTCCACATCCATTTTTCCAAAATGGGCTTGAGATTAGACAGAGGAGGCTTCTCAAGCGCGACCAACGAGCTGTCGGGATTTTTATCAAGAACTGAATTTACATCTTGATATTTCTGGAAATGATAAAATCGTTGTATGACAGCTTTCCAGTGTATGTGCATTTCATGGATAAGGTTTCATCAGCGGAGATATGCTTTTCATAAATTTCTTAGTTTTTTCCTACATGATGACAGGCAAAAGAGATATATCTCTACCAAGTTCATCAACTTTGGTTCCAATCGCTTTGACTCCAGGAAATGAGCATTGATTCTCAATTTCACGTGCGAACTCATCTCGTTCAACATTCAATGGAAACAGTGTTCTGAAATCTTTAAGACAGAATTTCAAGGTACTTTTACTATTTAATGATTAGTTCTTTGTCGGTCTCTACATCAATTGCCTTCACTATCGCTGGTAGAAGATCTGGATATCTGTCTTTTATGGCCTTTTCCTTCTTTTTTTTGAGCTGACTCGATCATTTGCATAATTAACTTTTATTATTTGAATTCTTTTTATTTATTGTCTTACAAATTCGTAGTTGTATTTGTAGTTGTTCCCTTGTATTACCTCAAACATGCTGAAGTTAAATCTATTATTGTGAGTTAATTCCTCAGAGATATACAATCAGCTGCAGCATTGAATCATGGAAACATTTTAGCAGCAGCTCTAACAGTTGGCGAATTTTCTCTGTTTTTAATTTTTTTTCTTTATTTTTGTGGAGTTCATCAATTCTTCGACATCTTCCAGCAATTATTGATCGATTTGGTCTCAGGACATTTGCCTATGTCCACAGCACTATCATATCACTTGCTCTTCTGTTTTATTTATATTTTAAATGAGCGATGCTATCTACAAAGCCACAGACAGTGTGAGCCATTATCCTACCTGGTTGCTGAGGAGGAAACGCTAGTACTGGAAATACAAGGTAGCAACAGCTTCCAGAAACAAGTGGAGTGCTTACATAGATGATAATAGGCAAGTTATAAGAGACACTAGGTTGTCTTAAATCCAGTTTAGAGCATTCCTTTTGGTTCGTTTGGAGGCTAATTAGACTAGCCACTGGTACGATGATACTCGAAGGTCTCGATCATCTTGATATTCCAAATAAAATTTCTAACTTTGTATTTACCTTCTTAAACCAGCCTAAAATTCAGAAACTTAAACAATTTTACTAAATTAGGAGTTTAATTATTTTTTTATCACTTCATACAAACTTATCTCAATCCTCGAGATAACAACGATTTCTTTCTCTACTAAATTTAGCAAAGTAAGGCTGTATATCTCCTGACTCCATGGTGTACGAACATTGTTTGCGCAGAACTTTGAGTTATATCTCATTAGTGAGGTGCCCGATTAATTTGATTCAAATAGTATTAGATAATAAAAAGATCGCAGTTGCTCATTATATCGGTACAAGTTCAAAAAGTCCAATTAAATGATTACTAATTTTTCTCAATTACAAAAAATTAAGATATTTAAAAACACGGATAAGCTGAACTTCAGGTAAATGATTCCCATACTATAAATCTCTACTTGAAGAGTTAATCCATGAGATGAGAATAAGAAGAATTTATTTTTGTAGAGGAAGTCTGACGCTATCACAGGTGTCTCAATCAGCATCATTTGAGCATTATTATTTGACAGAAGAAGGAGTATTTCTCTCCCTTACTACTTAAAATTCTTCAATAAATACACAAATTGAACGAATTGTGCATCGTGAAAAGAGATGTGAAACTCTTCAGAAAAATTCGTCAAGTATCTCCAATAATAATTCTGTTGAGAAAGAAACAATTGATCAATTTTATATCATCCATTTACGGATTTAATAAATTTGCGCACAACCGAGCATTATTCAAATGAAGTGTAACAATTCATCAAATTATGCATTAGAACCTCCAAATTTAGCCGCCACATCAATTTCTGCATACGTCATGTATAAAATCTGATCTCCGTCTTTATAATCGTTGTATAAGTCGATAACTAATGTGTTCTCTTCATACATAGAGATGCGATTAGTTAGCAAAAACTAACTAAATGATAAACAGGTTTACCGTCGTCAATATTTTTATCATTGATAAAGAAGAAGAAAGGGTTGGTCTCAGTCAGCTCGAGAATATTTCGAACAGCGCGTTTGAATCCTCTCAACGTTGTGTTTTTCGGAATAATCTTCCTACATGGATATCGTTCTCTGCATTAGGCTAACGATAAAACTTCACATACTTGTTTTCCAAAATGGGCTTAAGATTAGACAGTGGATGATTCTCAAGCACGACCAACGAGCAGTCGGGATTTTTTTCAAGAGCTGAATTTGCATCTTGATATTTCTCATTAAAAGTGAGAAGATCGTTGTATGACAGTTTTCCAATGTATGTGCATTTCAGATATAAGATACGATCAGCGGATTTATGCTTTTCATAAATTTCTTGGAGTGAGTTCGTCTCTTTTTGTTGGTACAGTTAAAAGGAAATGATGGCAGGAAAAAAAGAGATATATCTCTACCGAGTTCATATAATTTGGTTCCGGTTGCTTCTATGGAGAATGACTTATCATCCACTCCAGAAATGGAGCAATGTTCCTCGATTACAGGTGCTAACTCATCAACTTGAAAATCCGATGGAAACACTAACCTGACTCTTTGAGACAGAATTTCAAGAGGGACCTTTACTTCTTTTCGTGAGTTACCTCGTCTGTCTCTACATCAATTGTCTTCACTATTGCTCGTGGAAATCTGTATTCTATGGTCTTTTCCTTCTTTTCTGGAATTGATCCAGCTTGCTTTTCCATAATTCTATGCGATTACTCTTTATTATTGGATATCTTTTCATTTATTTATAAAGGCTCAAAATGCTACTATAGATATTCAAGACCGAGCAGAATCTCTCGAAAATTCCAAAAATAGCTTGACGATAAACATCGAGCTTTAATATCATGCCCTCTATCGACGAACCTTGCAATACTGCATTTTTTCGTTCAGTCTACACAAAAATCAGATTCTATTGAAGTATCTCTCGTGAATTGATTCAAGCTGAAGTAACAAGAGAGATTATAGCTGTCTCTTCCTTTGATTTCAAAATGTTGTAGAAGGTTTGAAAGGCTGTGAGATATATCTTAATTTTTTAGAGAACGATTGTTAAGAGCGTAAAATGTTATTGTTGAAAAAATAAGATTTGTCTCTGCGAGTTTCAGTCAGTATAAAATCCAAACTTATTTTTAAGGCCCTATAATGAGCAATAAATAGGGCTTTAAAAAACAAATTGGATGCCAAGTACTCACTTAATGTATCGCTGCTCTTCTAGTAGTAGTGACTCTATTTCATGAATTTACTTTCAACTGTAATAGCTTAAACTGCTGAATTTAACCATTCTTGAACTAATTCTTCAGATATATAAAATATATCATTATCCAGTTGCAAACTTTGCACCACGGGGACATTTTCGAAAGCCACTCTAATAGTTGACGAAGCAACTTTAAAGGCTAGCTAATTCTCACTCTTGTAAATTTTATCTCTTCATTTTGAAATATGGAGGGAAAGTGGATCCAAAATTTTTTCACCATTTCTTCGAGGTTTTCTGCGATTATTAATCCTTTTGGTTGCAGGGCATCTTGTCTGAACATTGAAACTTTATTGATTGTCAGATCATTGTTTGTGTATTTATTGAAGACTAATCGTCACGAAACCATCATCTTTCTTGCTGCTCTGTTCTATTAATACTTTAAATGAGCGATGCTACCTATACAGCCACGGTGTGGGGTCGTTATCCTACCTAATTGCTGAAGAGGAAATGCTATGTACTTTAAATAAAAGGTCACAACAGCTTTCAGAAACGAATGGAGCTCTTACATAGATGATAACAGGCAAGTTATAGGAGACATTAAGCTGTCTTAAATCTAACATAGAGCATAGCGTTCCTTCTCGTTTGGAGTCTAATTGGATTATCTAGCCAATGGAACAATACTCAGATTTCTATTATCTTGATATTCCAAATAAAATTTGTAACTATTGTATTTACCTTCTCAAACCAGCCTACAATTCAGAAGCTCAACGAAATTCTACTAAATTAGGAGTTTAATTGTTTATTCATCACTTCATACAAACTTATCTCAATCCACGAGATAACAACGAGTTCTTTCTCTGCTAAATTTTAGCAAAGTAAGGAAGCTATATGCTACTATACTAACTCCCTCTCATCACAGCAAGTAGTGTGAATTATTTTACTTGGTCCCTTTATAAAGTATACTCCTCAAAATTCTCCTGATTTTACGGCGACACCAAAAACAAAAAACCACTCCGAGGTCCAAATCAGAAGATTGCAGTTGTCTGCAATTAATAAAGCTAAAAAAGAGTGAAATATGAGAAAATAGAAAGTTTTCTAAGACAAATTTCAAATGAGAGACTTCCTAAATGCTCTATCGACTTTCATATATAGGAACTTAATTTTCAGCTCTTTTGAAAGTTTTGAGGCTCTTTTGTCGTATCTAAGTTATTTTCAACTTTCTTTTTCAAAAGTGAGACAAAGCATTCAACTCAAACCGATTTTTTTTTTAAAAGATTCATCACGGGATCATCAAAAATTTAACCTGAACTTAGTTAAGTAAATTTATTTAAACAAAAACCTACTATTGTCGTGAGGATGGACGTCGCACTTACAAACAATCAATCTCCTCGTACTTCTAGCTGGCGCTGGCTAGCTTTGTTTTTCCAAGCGTTCTTCGCGTTTGGATTGTATTATTCGGATGATAACCTCCAAGCCTTGAAGACAAGATTAGTCGCTCCGCCCATTGATCTCTCAAATTTTCAATTTAACCTCTTATACAGCGTGTATCAGTTTCCAAACATGATACTACCATTATTCGGAGGTTTCTTCATCGATTACTTCGGAATTCGCTTCAGTCTTGGGGTTTTTAGTTTTGTTCTTATTGCAGGTCATGCTTTGTTCACCTTGGGTGTTTACCAAGCCAGCTTCACAGTGATGATCTTTGGAAGATTCTTGTTCGCGATAACTGGAGAGAATGTTTCTGTAGCGCAGTCAGCAATCATCTCTAAATGGTTCAAACAGAAGGAACTTGCCTTTGCTTTTGGTATCAGTCTGGTCGCATGCATCCTTGGAGGGATGGTTAACAACGTTGTGACCCCAAGAATCGCCAGCAGTACCGATTCTGCATGGTTTCCTTGTTTTTTAGGGGTAATCACACTCATTTTGTCTTTTCTACTCGCTCTTGGTGCAGTTTGGATGGATTACAAGGCTGATAAGTTCGAAGGGACTCTCAAATCCCAACAACAGCCGCAAAAAGAAGATGAGGATGACCCTTCCACTAAGATAAGGCTTAGTGATTTAACAAATTTCAACGGCTTGTTCTGGATGCTCTTGATTAACTCAGTTTTGATATATGCAGTTTTTTCATCATTCCTCACAAATGCGAATGATTTCCTCGGGAAGCGATTCAATGTCGATGAAGTTGAAGCTGGAAACATGGTGTTTTTAATCTACACCGTTTCTATGTTTGCTTCTCCATTTATTGGACTTATTATTGATCGATTTGGTCGCAGGACGTTCTGGCTGAATCTATCAGCTGTCTTGGTTTTTGCAGGATTGCTGACGTTTCTATTGATACCAAGTCATAAAGAAACCATCGAATCGCTGGTTATTCTGCCCTTGATTATCTTTGGAGTGGGTTTTGCTATCTACACGGCGACTATGTGGGCCTGCGTCCCACTGGTTGTTGAAGAGAGAACACTAGGAACTTCCTATGGGGTGGCTACAGCTTCCCAAAGTGGTGTAGGAGCGCTTGCTTTGCTGTTAGCAGGTCTCATAGAAGACTGGACAAAGAGCGAGGAGTCTGGTTACTTCTGGACCGTCATCTTCCTTCTGGTGCTGACCATTCTTGGACTAGCTAGCGGCTTAATACTTGCTTCTCTCAATCGTAAGAAATCTGGAAACCTTGATGTACCATTGATAACTAAAGACAAAGTGGACGATGAGGAAATGAATACAACAAATTCGGAGGAGTCGTTGACCAACGATGACTCCACAACCAAATCAAAGAAAGCCAAAGCGGTAGAAATGACGACTAGGAGTAGAAGACTAACTCTCCACTAAGACAGTTTAGTTTGTTAGTCTTAGAATCGATACGATTTTTTGTAATAAAAGTTCTCGCTTTCAATCTCTCGTCTAAAATTAAGACTCACTTTGAAAAAACGCTTTGCTTCTCGAATGACTCAATAATAAACGTGCGCTCATTGAAATATTGGTACAAGTGTATTTGCTTGAGCATTTTACTATGAAAAAGTAATTTAAGCCTTTTATTTATTAAATAGGGATGATAATAATGGAAGATGAATCATGTATTGATCTGAAAGTAATTAACTAATATCAATATATAACTCTCGATCACCCGGTATATCTTGAATCTAGACTCAATTTTGAAAAAAAAGTTTTATTGAGCGAATGAAAGGGTCACAATAATTCAATACTTATGATATTTTCGAGGAGCTTGAAAGAAAAAATAAATCTGCATGATTTAAATTTCTTTCTCATTCCACACAATTTAAATTCGTAAAGGGAATTCCTCAATATTTCTTTTTTCAAATTCATTTCTAGAATAGTAACTAATTCTCCTTTCTGAGTTTTTTCGAGCTGAGTCAAAGCCTCCCAATGATTTTTTCCTATTCTAAAATAACGAGTCCGTCTATCGATACCATCAATGAGAAGGCTGACAACACACACCCAACGCCTCCGCACTTTATATCATTTCAATCATATCTAAACTCTATCAAAAAATTTTTTCTCCATAATTCACTTTCCGTTACATCATTTATTTTGGATAAAGCATTCATTGCTCAAGATACGAAGTTACAGTTCTAACAGCTGCAAAAAATCCACAGCAAAAAATTATGTTCGACAATGTCAGTTAAAGGTCTAACCAAACCGATCCTTGCAAAAATTAGGCTCCATAATTTCCCACTTGCATTTCCAATTCACTCACTCTTCTTTCAAGACCTAAATAGCAATCACTTATTAACAGCTATGCTACCAAAAGAGAGCTTACCAAACATTTGTTGTTGTAAAGTCGTCTGCTCTCCTTTTAACAAACTGATTTGTTGCTGTAAACGCGAATTTTCAGATTTTTGCTGCACAAAGAACTCCTTGAACGTGTTTTCTACATTGTAAAGTTTTTCTGAGATCTCTTTTTTCTTTTTTTGTATTTCCATAGAAAGATAGCCCTCTAAAGTGTCTTTCTCTGATTTCAGGACTTGGACTTCCTTTTTATGATAATTCATTTCGTCAGCGACTGCTCTGACCAGTTCCTGACAGACAAATATATTTCATTATTCACTATTCGGGTTGCTTTACTTCTAGTTGCATGATTTTGCCCTTAGCGGCCGACGGATTGGCACCTGATAGTGTGCCGCTGGGATTCTGACCGAACAATCCTGATGCTGCGTCTTTTGAAAAATTTGAACCTTTTCAGCAGGTTAGCTATAGTCGTAGGGATAGTGCTGCTACCTGTCTGCATCTTCTTATCTTTCTTAGGTTTTACGGATATCGGGCTGCGGTGACTCGAGCAGAGAGCAATAACTCGCTGTTAATTTATTTTTCGAAATAACAATTTGTGACGCTGTAATATCAAGCGTTACGCTTTGGGAAACTTTGTAGAGGCATTAATGATGCACAAACAGCAGATAGTTTACAGAGTTTTCTAAAGACCAGCAATTTTTATTTAGTATTGAACTCTCTGAAAATAATACAGAAATTTTTCAGATTGTGATATGAGACATTTCGATGCTTTGGAAGAAAATGGCAACAAATTTCGTGAGCAAACATAAAGACTATGAACTGGAAGAAGAATCACATGAATTCAAAATTATAAATATGGTCCAATGCTTAACAATCAATTTTACAACCCCTAAAAAATAAAAAATGTAAAGCGGAGGAAGGCTGTCATTCTTTCTTAGCTTTCACTCACGAATCGGAAATTTTTTGGCTATTCACTGCTTCGGACTGCATAGTTAATTTTCTAATTTCTATTCAGTGTTAACCGCACAGATATAAACACGAAGCTTTACTATTCAATCAAGCGGTAAAACCGACCCAAGGGACAGATCCATTCAATTACCAGCCTTAGATGCACATGAGAGTAGCCAAAATAACCACCCGACGTTATTTCAGGAAATATTTTTTTCATGTTTCTGCCTTCTTGTTGAATGTAGTGCGACCGCAAGGCCTGAAAAATACGATCTCTTGCTTCACATTCTTTACTTTCAGCAAATACTTTTCAAGTTTCTAATAAGATCTTTCGTAAACGGCCATACTAACTTTTATTCAGTTTAGAACAAATGAAATTGAATGCAGTCAGAAGAACACTTTTGTTTTGCCTTAAAGACTGTCCATATTCTTTGGATTTATCCTAGAACCTGGATTATCTCCTTCACATCACAGAGTACCGCACTATTTTCGGATGCCGACAAAAGAAAGATTCCAAAGATAAAGCAACGAAGTTTCTGAATAATAGTTAGAATTGGGTTAAGAATTCTCAAAAATCAAAACGGCTTTAAATGAAGATTTTTTAAACCAGCCAGAAACCATCCTTATAATTATATTAAGAGAGCAGACCTAATTACATTGAAAATGAACTTCCACTGTATTTGCCACAGCATCGCTTCCAATATTCGAAATATCAGACAAGCATTATCGAACCAGCAAGGACAGCAGTTTTGTGATGAGACCGGCTGCTATGATACAGGTAACTTTCATGAAGGGAATTCAGATCATTCTAACTTTTTTCTTTCCAATAGTTGATGAAGTAACAAGTATAAATTCTCAGCCTCAATCGACCCAAGATGATTCATTGAATTTCTATTTAATACTCGGTGGACTTTTCATAATTTATATGGTACTGACGATGATGAACCGTGGCAAGAAGAAGACTCTTCTGAATGAGAAGTTGAGAATCCGGGACCAAAACAATAATAGAAACAATCGTCCAGATCAGGACCAAGGGTTGTACTAGATCGATTACTACAATATATATTGGAATTAGATCCAAAGTCAATGTGTACTCTTAAAATACTGAGGAATCTCTTGGGAAGTCTGTTCATCGCAAGACATAAAACTCTATACTAATTCAATGGTGCCATTGAAGAATTCACAGTTATTGTATGATTTTATGAATTACTTTGAATTGTTTGTATGAGGGTAGTTTTTTTCACTAAACGAACTAACAAACCAAACGAACAGAAATGAATTGTGTGAAGTTTACCTAGGTTATAAAACAGCAATGCTTGAAGAATATCAGGAATTACTCGAATGACACGCACCTAGCTCTTTTTCCTTGGTTTACAACTGATTCAATGGTACTTAATGAAGATTCCGATTAGCACACATTGCTATCAATACCAAAATGACATTCTAATCGCAAACTACTTTGATGAGACCAGAAAAAAGTAATAGGTCAAACTCAAGAGGTAATTGACTGAAAAGAAGCTATTTCGAGGCTTTGGCAGGCTATTCTTCTTTCAAAGTAGAAAATATTGCCTCTATCGAGAAAAACAGTTGTCTGAATTGGAGTCTGAACTTAGAGAAGCTCTTAACCAAATATTATCCTAAACTATTCATTTTTCTCCAGAGTTTAGTAGGAGAAATTTAGGACTTTGAATAAAAAGCTCCTTTTTTTCGTGAGTCTGAAAAAAGAAGCTCTCGCAGTCTCTAAGAAAGATGTAATATCGTAACAAAAGCATATCCAGTGGACTCCAATGAACCTTATGGACCTTCTTAAATGAATCAAATTTCAATTCCTATTTTGTAAGCATGAATATCACTAAAACAGTCTCTAAAAAGCTGCTCAAAGGAAGTCAGCAAGTCTACTTAGACGCTGACAGTACTCCTGGTAATATTTCCTTCTGAAATTTCCCAATATTTCAAAGTTTGTTCTCGCCATGGCAAAATATCGGGATAATTGAGGTCATTGTCCTACAATTTCCCATAATTATAGAATGTAAAAGGAAGTTCTGAACATTCAATGTAATTGAGTGAATATATTTTGGCTTGCTGCAGCTGCTTTCTCATTGCCATTAATAGTATTTCATGACAGGAATCATACGCCTTGAGTATAAAATTTATATCAGTTTTCTTAAATTGAAGACAATTTTAAATTAATAACCACTCCTGGATCACGACAAATCGATCTGGGTTTATACAAGGCCTAACAATATAAAATAAAACTTCATTGTGATTAATCATTGTGAACGATGAATTTACTCAACCGATTTCTTTCAAAAGAGCACGATCATCTCTATCGGTTCAGTCGAAAGCTCTCCTGGAGAGCAATTCTTCACTACTCAGCAATTCTACTGATATACACTTTAACAGGTGGGCTCTCCATAACGATTTTGGAGAGAGGTGTTGCAAGAGGTTTCTTGGAGACCGCAATCACAGCCCCTATTTTCTTGCTATCTATTGTTACGACCAAACTTGCAGAAAGATGCATAATTCGAAAAAGAATCAAGTTTGTGAAATGTCTTGGATTTGTTACAAATTCACTTGGGTTCTTGTACATGCTGGTCTTTCAATTGGCCGCTGTCATAGAAATTGAAGATACATTTAACGACAACGATCACAAATCTCGTTATCATGCGAGCTTTTTCCGAGGCATTATGGTTACACTGATGAACAATATTTACCCATTATGGATTATCAAATGGCTTCAAATAGTTGCCAGCTGTATCATTCAGATAAAAGTATTTGATGGGAAAACATCCAATCCTCAAGCCCTCATAATTGGGGGCTTATCTATAATTTTTGTAAGTTTACTTTTCTATTATAAGGAAGACCGGTTTTCCAAACAAAACTTTCTGGAGAAGTATCGACTTGATCAGGAAGCTGTAAGCTTAAAGGCTATCATCGGAGATCTATGCGAAGGAGTCTTGATATATAATCCACGAGAGAACAAATCACTATACCACAATAGATCTCTCAGTGAATTGGATTTTTGGAGTTCAGACCAGTCATTGCTCGAAAATCTGAACAAATTGCAGATTACGAGAACATCAGAGTTGCGTTCGAAGGCATCTGATGAAGAATATCTCCAAATGAAAAAGATCAAGTTATATAGAACGACTTCAGCGAGAGAATTCGATTCGGAAACGAATACCTTAGGCGAATTTTTCCAGAAGACTACCGAAAACACGAAAATTGACGCTCATCGTCCCCATTATCTTATTGATGTTAAATTTCGGGCCAAGACCTCTCAATCGTCGACTAAAGAATACTCTTATCAAATCCAATTACTCAGCTCAGGTTATGGTGGAGAAGATGCTTGGGCATTTATTATTCGAGACACGACTGAAAGAGACACTGTCATCAGACTTCAAGGCAACAATGAATACAAATCCCGATTACTTGCTTCGGTTTCTCATGAACTCCGCACTCCACTCAACGCCTCCATCACTTTCACAGAGAAGGCCATGGAGCATTCAGAAATACCAGATGAAGTGAAAACGAATTATCTCAAACCTTCACTCAGCAGCAGCAAGCTTCTTCTTAATCTGATCAATGATATTCTCGATTTCTCTCAGATGAAAGCAAATAAATTAAGGCTAGTGTTCGAAGAGAAGAATATCGTTGAGACAGTTCGAGAATGCGTTGATTTACTTGCTCTACAAGCTGAGAAAAAAGGGATTTTCTTGAACATGGTAGGATGGGAGGACATCACAAAAACGCTATTCAAGACGGACCATAACAGAGTTCGACAAATAATATTAAACCTGCTAAGCAATGCCTTGAAATTCACATATGAGGGAGGCATCACTATTAAATTGCAAGGTCAAATCAGAATTGTAAAGAATCTAGTTTCCTCAGAAGATGAAGAAAGAAAAATAATAAAGATAGTGGTGGAGGATACAGGAATCGGAATTAAACGGGAAGATCAAAAAAAGTTATTCAAAGATTTTGAAAAGATAGATCTAGACGATCGCAAATCGATGAATGCATCGGGAGTTGGTTTGGGACTGGTGATATCGAATGATTTAGCAAGAAGTTTGGGTCCTACAGATAGAAAGAAACCTATTGAGATGATATCTGAGTTTGGAGTAGGGACGACCTTCGAATTCGAGATTATGGACCAAAACTTACGAGTCGACCAATCAGAGTCAAATCATCAGAAATTCAAAAATAACATCGCATTTTTTGGATCATTTGGAAGCTCAAGAGCGTTCGATGAAGGAGATCTTCAAATAAACATCAGAAACTACACTTTTGTCAAGGCCAGCAACGAAACTGATCGCTTTGAAACCAAGAGGAACTATTTACAGATTCTATCCGAAAGAGATTCCTTGACGAAATCACAAATTTCTGCACCTGACTGTTCCTGTGCCACAGTTATGATTGCAGATGATGACATGTTCAATATCGTAGCCCTCGAGACCCTTCTTCATTCACAGCAACTTACTTCAGTCTCTGCGTTCAATGGCAAAATCGCGATTGAGAAATATCTCCGAAGAGAAAAGACAAAATGCGGTCCAAATTGTCGGCCCTTTGGCCTTATCTTCATGGACTGTAATATGCCTGTTATGGATGGATATGAAGCCGCTCGAACATTGAAAACCATGATGGAGAAAGAAGAGATTCGGCAATGTCCGATAATCGGATGCACTGCATTCGTCCAGCCTGCAGAAGTGAAGAAATGCAGGGAATATGGGATGGATGAATGTGTTAGTAAACCGTTGGAACCGACAGTTCTTATTCAACTGTTGAAAAGATATGCTGTGTTATAATTGGTTAATCAGGGAGCTCAATGTAAATTCTTGAATTTCGCCTGATAGTCTTTATTTCAGATCTTGATTTTTAATGAGTAGAGCCTTCTAGAGTAAAGAACTATAAGCCTGTTTTATGTAGTTGGGTTTGAATGAGGCTTCTACATAGTATATCTACAAATGTATACACATTTAATCACGGTAACTTTATTCTTTCACCATCACATGAGATCTCTTTATATATCGTAAAGATTATGACATCGTACAAAGTTCTTGTCTCAAAAAAACACATAAAAGCGTCTCAATGACGAAAAAATTATAACAGGAAATACATATTTTCCAAAATACATTATCCAAAAATAACAAAGATCAGTTTTAAATTTGAGTTTGAGTCTTGAAATCTTATATGGCTCAAGCGCTAAACCATTGCAGCCAATTTTACATAAAATATGTCAAAGTTAGACTCTATTGAATATACTATGTGACATTAACTCTCCCACAGGAGTTTATCAAGAAACTGTATTTGTAGTTCTATCAGAAATTTCCCGACATAATTCATGTTGATAGGTTCTCATACAGATAAATATGGCAGCTTTTTCTTCAGTACCAGCTATCTGGAGTTTCAACTGCGAAGAGTAACCAGTGTTTATGCCAATTCACGCAATTTACCTGATTTCGACTCTCATTTTGTAAGAGATCAGGTGATCTAATAAAGCGGCTATTTCTGCCTCCTCAGATTAAATAACAAGAGGAATAAATAGATCAATCTTTTTTTGATCGCAAACATTCTACAACGATAACACACAAATAAAACTTGAAAAAAAGTTCAGCTTCAAGTACTCCAAAACATTTTACAGTCAAACCTCGTTTAGCTAATGAATATATTCAATCAGTTTCGGTCGAAAGAGCATACTCGCGTCTATCGATTCAGCGACAAGCTCTACCTGAAAGCTATCTTTTACCATGCATCCATTCTTTTGATTTTTACTATAACCGCTGGGATCTACATAACAAGCGTGGCAGTAGGACCTGCTAGAGCGTTTTTGCAGGCTGCCATCATCGCACCGGTTTTTCTCTTTTGTATCTTGGTGACCAAACTTGCCGAGAGGTGTCTAATGCATAAAAGAAGGTGGGTTGCGAAAATCCTTGGGTTAATCGCCAGTGTGATTGTTTTCTTTTACCTTATCGGATCCCAGATAACGAGTATTCTGCTACTCCAATTGGTAAATATAGATCCTCGATGTGCTTACTATTTCGGCTACTGGTTGGGTATAATGATCTCATTGATAAATAATGTTTATCCAGGGTGGATAATCAAATGGCTGCAAATAATGGCTAGCTGCACCGTAACGACAGTAATGCTTGCTACAATGGGTACTAGTGCTCAGATATTAGTAGTTTGCAGTGTGTTTGTCATTATACTCAGTCTTCTTTTATATTACAAAGAGGATCAGTTCTCCAAAAAGAATTTCCTGGAGAAATATCGAATTGACCAAAAAGCTGTGAGTTTGCGAGCTATCATCGGAGATCTCTACGAAGGAGTATTGATATATAATCATCATGTTGAAAAGATCCTGTATCAGAATCCATCGTTGAATGAGTTAGATTTTTGGAATTCAGACCAACCGCTATTTGCTAATCTGGAGAAATTACAAAGGGCTTCAGAATTACAAACTAAAACATCAGAGGCAGAGACACCTTTATTGAAAGAGGTACGTTCAAACAGAGCAACAGCAGCCATCGAATTTAGTCCGGAAACTCAGACATTTGGAGCATTTTTTCAAAGTATTAGCGAAAATGCGAAGAAGTACGGTCGTAAATTTCATTATCTCATTGACGTTAAATTTCAGGCAGAGTCACCTGAGACAACAATTAAGGAATACACTTATCAAATTCAGCTGCTCAGCTCAAATTATGGTGGAGAAGATGCTTGGGCATTTATTATTCGAGACACCACTGAAAGAGACACTGTCATCAGACTTCAAGGCAACAATGAATACAAATCCCGATTACTTGCTTCGGTTTCTCATGAACTCCGCACTCCACTCAACGCCTCCATCACTTTCACAGAGAAGGCCATGGAGCATTCAGAAATACCAGATGAAGTGAAAACGAATTATCTCAAACCTTCACTCAGCAGCAGCAAGCTTCTTCTTAATCTGATCAATGATATTCTCGATTTCTCTCAGATGAAAGCAAATAAATTAAGGCTAGTGTTCGAAGAGAAGAATATCGTTGAGACAGTTCGAGAATGCGTTGATTTACTTGCTCTACAAGCTGAGAAAAAAGGGATTTTCTTGAACATGGTAGGATGGGAGGACATCACAGAAACGCTATTCAAGACGGACCATAACAGAGTTCGACAAATAATATTAAACCTATTAAGCAACGCCTTGAAATTCACATTTGAGGGAGAGCATCACTATAAAATTACAAAATTCAATAACATTATCACCATCTCCAAATATTACTGATCCACATATAAAAACAATAAGAATATCGGTGGCAGACACAGGAATTGGTATTAAGCCCGAAGATCACGCTATTCTTTTCAAAGATTTCGAAAAGATCGACTTGGATGACCGCAAATCAATGAATGCTACAGGAGTTGGTTTAGGACTGGTAATATCGAACGATCTCGCAAGAAGCCTCGGTCCTCCAGGCCGGGAAAAGCCTATCGAGGTGAAGTCTGAATTTGGAATAGGTACAACCTTTGAGTTCGAAATCATGAACCAGAATTCATCAAATCAGATTAAAGATAACGAAATAGGTGAATCCAACGGAAACTCCAGAATAGCAGATGAAGGAGAATTAAAAATAAACCTAAAGAGCTATACCTCATTCAAAATCAATGAATCTAATCTTGTGACAAGTAAATATCTGCGGCTTCATTCTGAAGAAAACGTTTTCTTACAATCACAAAATTCAGCACCCGACTGCTTCTGCCCTACAGTCTTAATCGTTGACGACGACATGTTCAATGTCAGCGCTTTGGAAACTCTCCTCCAATCGCTACAAATCATGACTGTTTCAGCATTTAATGGCAAAATTGCCATTGAGAAATACATTCGGAGAGAAAATAGCGGATGTGGCCCGAACTGCCGGCCATTTAGTCTCATCTTAATGGATTGTAACATGCCTGTTGTCGACGGGTATGAGGCTGCTCGTAAATTGAAGATTATGATGCAGAAAGGTGAAATTCGAGAATGTCCGATAGTTGGATGTACAGCAATGGTACGACCATCTGAGATGGAGAAATGCAGGGAATGTGGGATGGATGAGTGCATTGGTAAACCGTTAGAGCCGAAAATACTGATTCGACTATTGAGAAACTATTTACCGTGCTAATTGAGAATAAAAAACACTACATCTTTTCTTGATATGAAACTGGCACCAATTTATCATGATTTTTTATTCATTTTTGCTAATTCTTATAACAAAGTATTACTGGGCTTTCTACGCTCTTATCTACCATTTATGCTTCTCTGATAAGGATTGAGTTCTGTTTAATACAGTTTTTTCAGAAAGTTTTTACAATCTACTTTTCCATTGTTTACTTGGACGGCAACTCACTATCTCTTGAGCTGTTACATGTCTCAATTTGCTCGACTCCGATAAAAATTTTACCGTGCTAATATTTTTTGATTTTCCATCTCGATTTAATTGCTGCTGTCACAAATTGCCCGAGGTAAAGCCCGAGACGAGCACTAACTAAAAAAAAATCAGCAACGAACAAGCACATCCTCTCGAAAAAGATTGCAGTTGGTATTCAGTTCGATACGGATGCTTTTCCATGAAGATATGCAATTGTCAAGGTGCCAATAAATTTTCTGACCATATGAAAAAGCTCTTTTTAACAAATATCTATACATTCAATACCACAGCATTGAACGAATTAATTTATAAATCGCATTACCTTAAACCGTCAAAAATCAAGAACACAAATTACTTCCATGGGTTGCAATTCATCAAAAGACACCGACAGACCTGAATCAGCTCTCGTAACTCCCAGAGAGGACTCACTCCCGCCTGCCCTACCGAAACTAACCAAAAGAAACCGTATCCACTCCGTACCTAACCCTCTCGCTCCAATGAAAAGCGAGACTCAAACTCACACTCTATCCGATGAGCTTTCCCTCTCTCGGGTGAAAACTGAGCCCCATCAGAGCCGCATATGCGAAAACTACCCAGTTGTTTACGCAACTGACTTCTTCACGAACAAATTTGTAAGCTACAATCTTGAAACACAGAAATGGTCTCTAAACGACCTCTCCAAAGGGGCGCTACACTCAACAGATCCAAAACTAATCCCATTGAAACCTCTAAAGGAAACAGTCCTTGAATATTTAACTGACGCCACGCCAATCCTTATCTCAGACTCAGTCATTCATTTTATCGGCGAGAAACACTTCGCTTACGATATAAAACTGAATCTGTTTTCTTACCGCAAGAGCAGAGAAGAGCCAGCACCAAAGAACCCTACCTTGTGTAGAATCGGCGACGATATCTTCGCGTTTTCTGGTAATGAACATTCCAGGTATAGCACTAAGTGCGAGAAATATAATATGTTGACCAACACTTGGACTACTCTAGCGCCTCTAAGTGAGCCATACTACAAAGGCTCTGCTTGTGGATATGTCGATTATACTGGCGCATATAAAATCGTACTGCTGGGAGGATTGGCTTCAAAGGACTCGAAACAGGTCAATCAAACGATGGCTATTTATGATATTTCTGCGGACAGATGGACGGAGGTGAGAATCAATTTGCCGGTGCAAATCAACGTGTCTGCGCCGAATCTCCCGCTTTTCTTGCATGATGATGGTGTTGTATGTCTGGTCGCAGTCAAAGGTGAGAAAATTCAACCATTTTACATCAACTTGAGCAATGGCAAAGTGACGGTCAAAAGACAGCTACCACCAAAAGAAAAGATGAAAAATCCTGTGATAGAATCTTTTAATTATCCCCATAAGGGCAATTGTGCACTTGTGCTGACCAATCAGGTGCAAGCGCCTGCAGCTAATAAACTCGTTCCGGAGAAATTAAGAAGTTGCATTATATTTTCGACGCCTCTGTAGATGAAAAAGACTTGCTATGATTTTTGATTTTGATGCTATGATTGTAATGGACAAGAAATGTTAAGTTAATTGCCCTGCTTTAAGAATTGTTTTTATTTTTTTTTTCTTCATTCATTCATCATTTATGGAATTTCAATATACTGCATATGATAGCTTCTCTACAACCTCTGATTGTTATGCTGATTATTTTAATACGTATTTTTTTTTTTCAGTTGCATCTTTTGGAAATATATTGTTTTTACTTTCAAAATTATTTCAAAAACCCAAACGCAGCCCTCAAAATTCCAGAAAATTGTTGGCGAAGTGTAGCTCAGAAAAAATTCAGGAAGGCAGAGTCAAGGAAACAGAAAGAACATATGCAAATTCCGTCTGTGTAAAAATAGGTTTTTGTCAGAGAATTCTCTTACATGGAGTCCATCTCCTACTAGTACAACATTTTCTCTACCAGGAGGGAGATTTTTCAGTGAATGCTGATTTACTTTTCCATTCGATAGGTATCTTATAGAAGGGAGCAGATTTTTTTGCACAAAACGTCTAGCAACGTTCTGGTCAACAGCAACTCAGTAATTCATATTTCATTATCATCATTGTTTTCTATTGCTGTTTGAACTTGATATTGCTATGAATATCGCCAGATAGAAAGAGTTTGCAACAAACCCACATTTTTATCTTATTCAAGAACCACATGATATATAGGTTCTGCAGATCAAATCATGGTACGCAATCAATCACTTTATAGATTAGCAAAAGATCTATTTTTCTTAAGAAACTCTCTCTCTCTAAGACCCAATTAAACGTGCAGTTTGAAACCGCTTCTTTAATCATCGAGTTAATATTTTATTCATATCGCTTATTCAGGAACTAGAGCTAAATTCCAGAATGAAGGGCAATTCCCAACATCGAATACCTTCACCAGTCAACAAACTACCTCCACTTCAAGGGGAAACAGAAAACAACCTCATATCCTTGTTAAATTTCGATCCAAATTGCAAAAGTGATTTTTTTCTTACAAGTCCGCGCTCCAAGGAAGCTTGCGAAAGCCAAGGGATCCTGGAGAAAGAACTACTTATCAGAGAACGAAATGACATAGCCAAAGAGCCGATCCCCAAGCAGTTTGCTCGCGACGTTGAAGCTTATATTGATGCAAAGACTGCCTACTACGAGCAAGAACGACAGCACAAACTCCAAATCCTTTTAAAAGCACGTGAAGCTCTTATCGACCACGAAAATAAAAAGAATGGGAATCTCAGTCTCTTACATCGGTCTCAAAGCAGTCGATCCATCCGTCCGAGTCATTCAGAGGCTTCTTTCTTCGAGAGCGGGAAGAAGAAGCTTGAGGTTTTTCGAAGAAGACAAGAGCTGGAAATCAAATTGATTATCGAAACCGAGCAGAAACAGCAAGAAAGCTCTGAGAAAATGGCAGCTAAAATGCGTAAAATTGAAGAAATGCAGGAGGCCAAAAGGAAAGAAATGGACCAGAAGAGGCTAGAGGCTGAATTGGCGATGATTCGAAGGGGTATGATGAAAGAGGAGGAGCAGAACAGGTTCAATAAGCAATTTCAAGAGTATTTGGAGTATAAAAGAAAAAAAGAAGAAAAATTTCGGCAGAAGCAATTATACTTAGATCAGAAAAGGGAGGAAGAGGCAGTTCAGCGAGAAAATAAGCGGAGAGTGAAAAGTGAGACGCTGTTCAGAAGAATGAAGGAGTTTGAAAGCAAACGAGCGGAAGAAATCCAGGAAAGGCGAGAGAAGATGGAAGAAAAGCAAAAATTATTTGAGGAATTATCAGAGTTGAAGCGTCAGGAGCAGATGTTTACGTCAATCAAAAAGCGCGAGCAGTTTGAAGAAAGACTTCATGCAGTTCTAGGGGCTCAGGAAGAGATAATGAAGCAAAGAGCGCACAAAATCGATGAGAAAATGGTCCATGTGCAAGAACAGCTGGAAAAATTTCAGCAAAAACAGAAAGAAGAACAAAACAGAAAAATTGAGCGAAATATGGTAAGGTCCCTGGAGATAAAGCGAATGGTGGAGCTGAAGGAAAGAGAGCAAAGGGAGAAGGAGGCTAAGATAGCTGAAGCCGCGTTGAGGGCAGAAATAGGGCATCAGAAGGTGCTTCAAGAGCTTGAATTAGCGAGAAAGGTAAAGAAAGATAGGGAGAAAAGTCATGAAAACAGCGTAAAGCTGAGACATGCAAAGGATATGATCTTGTTTGAACAAAGACTAGCTTCAAAACTGGAGGAAATTAACAGATCACTGTACCAAGCGAGCGAAAGGAAGGAAGAAATGCTCAAAACGGCGAGCCAAAGGAAATTTGTGGAATATTTCCGAGAGGAAGAAGCGAAATTGGCTAAAGAGAGGAATCAAAGAGTGCTCCAATACAGAACGAAAAAGCTATTAGAAAGACAAGAACTTGAACAGCAGAGGATTGAAGAGAAAATTCGAGAGAAGGAAGCGATTCAAAGGGAGAAGGAACGGATAAAAATCGAATTTGAAAGAGAAAAGGCAGTGCTCGCGCAAAGCTTTACAAAGGGAACAAAGCACGTAATGAGATCGGTATCTGTAGGAAATCAAAGACCAACCACTTCTTCGGTCGAATTGAATCCTGTTAATCTCACAGCGAGGGGTGAAAGAAAGACTGACACGCCAGAAGCGAAGAGCGCAGTGGTGAAGAAAGATATTTTTTACAGACCAACAACTAATAGTCGCAGTGGATCGACTAATCCAGGACGGATGAGACTTGCTATTACACCGACCCCGATGACAGGAAATATCTTGCGCTTTACTCCTTCAACTCAGAAACATAATAAAACAACTTTACCGTTGGAGATCAGCGGAAATGAGTCTAGTATGAAAGTTCCTGAGCGAGAGAGCACAGGGGCACAAAACAAAAAAGCGCTGCTGACGCTATTTTCTGTGAGAAGAGATGATATCCCGCTAGTCGGTTTGTCCAAATTAAAATGGTCAGGAAGGGTAAGAAATGATCATTTGAAGGCACTGAGTGATTTGCTCGAGAGCGAACAGGCGCTTTTTTATAAAACACAGAATGAGATGGTGTTCCAGCAATCGATGAAAAAAATTTGTGCTTTGGTTAAGCAGCAAGATGGCCAGTGGCAGAATGAGTTAGATAAAGCGGACCCTTTTCAGTTCAGAGATGGACTTTCGAAAGTTATAATTCAAAGAAAGCATTAACAATTTTGGAAATAATGCAATTATGTTTGTTGATATGTAAGTTATATTACTCAAAAAAATATTGTTAGAAAAGAATTTCATGTTAGCGTTGATCTCAACGACGTTACAAAGTCATCCTCGATGTAAAATGATATATAATAAAAAGATATATATTATCGTCTACTGTGCAAAAAAATATGATCAACTTTGAATATTCATTGATAAGGCTGTCTTTTAAGCTAAAATAAAAAATGTTGACGCCAATTTAACAGCTAATATTCAGAGGCGGTTGCAGCAGGACTCTTTGTGTGTCAACATTGATTACTAATATTTTTAACTGTGAACTGCCTCAAATATTTTTTTCTACTCTATTCTCCATCTAGCATTAACGATTACAATTCAAGACTACCCCAAATTGTGAGCACAACTGAACTTTTAATACATTCAATAACTGATAGGGTACAACTATACACATTTAAACTGCAAAATTGACAACTGATATTTTTAGTACGAATGAAGAGCGTTCAATTCACGCAATTGATTCTTGATACTGCTGATATTATTTTGCAACACATTCAGTTCAGTCTCAAGCTCTTGTGTCTTTTTCATAATGCCATTCGTCTTTGTCTTCGTCTTTCCGAGTTTTTGCAGTTCATCGTTTGCCTTGAAAATTTTCATCGATTATTATTAGTGATCAAAATCACCATTCATACCTCGTCTCTTTGCTTCTGATAAATCAAAAGATTCTTCTCGAGAGCTTTAATTCTTTCATCCCTCGTCAAATAACGATTATCCACAATTTCCTCTTTGTTCTTCGCACTCTCCTCAAAATTTTCTTTCTTTTGGAGTGGCGATGGATTTTTATTTTTCTCTTCAGGAAAAGAATCATCTACTCTGCCTTTTGCTCGTTTATTTTCAACCACATTAATGGACCCATGCAAATTCTCTTTATTCGACCCTTTACCAGATTTTTGAATAGCCCGAGTCTCTGTGTTTTCTTCCCAAGCAAGGATATTAGATCGAGATCGATTTATAGCAGCTGGTTTAGTTTCCATCGAATTAACTTCGTTATTTTCTTTCGCTTTGTATTGCTGCTGCTTGCTTGCGACTCCTATTCTTTCTGGCCGCAGCTTCGCTCGATAATTCAAAAAATCATCAGCTTGCTCCATCGACTCGGTCTTAAAAAGAAAAATCTCAATAAGTAGCCCCTAAAGCTTATAAATACCTGTCCAGCAACATAGGGATTAATTCTGTTGCAACTTCTTTCTCTCTTAGCAATCAGTGACTGTTCTTTTTCAGTAGGTTCAATGGAATTCATGCGGTATCGTGGGGGATTTTGCTGCATATATCTCTCCTTTTCTTCAACATCCAGCCCATCCGAGAAAGCCACTCTAGAGTTTCGTTTCGGAGGAACCACCATTTCTCGGTTTGGTTTAGTAGACCACCCACTATTGTGATCTGATAGGGGCGCAGTACTACGAAGGTCATTAAGCTCTCGCTTTAAATCGCTATTTATCGCAATTTGATCCTAAGCAAAACAATAAATCCCTGATACATAATCTTCACACGTTACCTCATAGTTTTGCTCCATTTTCCGCAGGCGATTTTGAAGTTGACTGATTTCTCTCGAGTACTTCTCAACGTTGAATTTGAGGTCCATTTCATTATGTTGTGCTTCAATAACCCTTTGCTTACTTTCAAACAACTCATTCTTCACATCTTGGTTCTCGTTCAGTAATTGCTGATATTGCTTTGTAATCGTATTTATTTGACTCTTCAGACTGTCAGTTTCCGCTCTGGATAAATTATATTGCTTCTCCAGATCCTCAAGATCCTTATTCACATTAAATAGTTTATTTTTTAGTCCTTCGATCTCTTTCTCCTGAGCTCGAATTTTGTTCGACTGGATTTCCTCTTTGTCTCTATTTCAAGAAATTAGCTCTTGAAACGACATTCTTTTTATACTTTAGAGCGCAGATTTCAACTCGATCCGCTTCAGACTTTCGTTTGCATTTGAGAAGTTCGTCAAGTTGCTGATCGGAAGAACTCTCCTGCTCTCTGTAAAAAATTTTAATCCGTCTCATTGATATCATAGAAATTACCTTTTTAGTTTTTCTGTGTTTTCAATTTTGTTCTTGGCGACTTCTAGCTCCTCGAAAAGCTTATTTTTGGCATTTATTTCCTGATTTAGCTTCCGTTTTAAATCCGTGATTTCTTCTTGATATTGCTCTTCGGTGCTTCCTTGACCGTTTAACTAGAAACAGAGTATGAGCTTCGTGATTAGATAAAATGAGCAAATCTTACTCTATCTCTGAGTTCTTGCACGCGGTCTTCCAACTCACTGATCTCTTGTTTATAAGAGGTTTTGTCATCAAAGGCTTTTTGCTTGAATTCCTCGAAGCTCTTCGCGTTCTTTTGGATCTGATTCATATACTCTTGGCATTTGGCTTCAAGCAGCTGAAAACTACTGTCAGGGGAAGCAATGGGACACAACGAATACCTTGTTCGTCTCGCGTTCTCGCATAAGCGTTTGCGTTAGCTCGTTTATCCTACCTTTCATAAGAAAGACATCGTTTTCACTCACATTTCCTGTCATTGCTCCTTTTAGATACTGTAGGCCATCGAACGGTGCTGTCTGAGGATAGTTATTGAAGGCAAATTGCTGGAATTGAGACATTCTTTGTTGCTGTTGTTGGAGAAATTGCTGGGCCATAATCTGCTGGAATCCCTGCATGTAAAACGGAATATAATTGCTAGTTGAATGCTGGTTGAGATTCATGGACTGGTTTAAGGAGTGATTAATCGAGTCGACACTATGCTTGAGATTAGGCGAATGCTGCTTGCTGAGTAAATAGTCTGCACGACCAGGAAATCCGTAAGGAACTGATTCCTCTGCGGCAGTATTTAGAGGAATTGAAGGACGCGGTCCCGGCTCATTGCCGGTTTGTTGATTATTTACTCGATGAGGAATTTCTTGATAAAACGATTCTTTGAGGCTTTCAGTGGGTTGATGCAGTCGCAAGGAACTGCGAGGTTCAATATCTGAAGAAGCGCTGTTTCTTTGATCAAAATCGTTTCTATGTTGATCTTTTTTGCTATTAAGCTGCCTGTTTTGAAAAGTCTCATAGTCATCATTGGGAAATCCTGCTTGATAATTCTGCTTTCCTTTCATTTCACATTCATTTTCCTCTACTTCAATGTTAATTTTGCGCCTCTGATGATTATAGGTCTCATCGTTTCCTTTCTTGCTTGCTTTTTTCTCAAATTCTTGCTCTTCTTCCTCATCATGCGGTTCTTTTTCTCTGTGATTGCATATGTTTTCCTGCTTGTTGCTTTCAAACTGGAGGTTCGATGTAAGAGGTTTCTTCGGTTTCCCAGAATTCTCGTTTATCTCTTTAAACTTTTGGAAAAGCTTCGACTGCTGAATATTCTTAATATTGATGTTTTTCTCAAGTGCATCTAACGATATTCCCTCGCCAGCCTTGCTGTTTTCTGAGTTTGTCAAGTTTGACTTTTCGGTCATAGAAGATCCTCAATCTTTTTTGAATTTTAATCCTTGAAATAAATCAAATTTCTAACGACCGAATTCAAAATTTTGATTCTTTTTCTCCATCGCGTTGGAAGAAATATCAGATGTTTTAATTATGAAACAAGCTCTAAAAGTAAAATAATGCTCTCTTGACAAAGAAATATATGTATATAGATAAAGTTTACACTCGGTTAAAATGACATTGATTGTCAGAAAGCTGACAAAATAAATGGTAGATTATAGATATCCTTGAAATAGTTAATAAATTTGAAGTAGATGGATCCGCTTGATCCTGCATTGTGCAATGTTCAATTAAATAAGTCCTCCATATTTTTCATAGTAATCCAAAAGTAGCCTCGGACATTTTTCTTTCAAGATCGTAGAGCTTTCCCATGTGCTTTCTGGTATGAATCCGTTTTTCCGAGACTTCCATTCCACTTTGAAGAACATGACTCTCAGTCCGTGAAGGTTGTTAGCTCTTTTTTTCCCTTGATAATGGATGGAAACATGCCGAGTAACCACCAGTGGCTCATCTCGCTCGAAAGATCCATGCGCTTCCGGGTCGCTTCGGGGTGGCGTGGAGATTCTCTTTGTTGTCTCCTTTGGAGAATCAACTGCAACGAACGATACGCGCGGTTCTTCCTTTTCCTCTTCTTTAACTGGAAGCGCTATTGTATCAAATGAAGTGATAGCCATTTCTTCCGATGTCTGAGCCACTGCTGCAGCCTTTTTGTTCGTTTTTCGCGTTCGAACTTTTGGCTGAACTAGAAGTGTGTCCTTTTTGATTTTTTTGGAGTTTTTTTGCAGCTTCGAAGTCGTTTTGGTGTTGTTAGGGTTGGCTGGTGCTGATTGAGTGGGCTGCTGGGCTTCGAATGGCTTCAGCATATCTGTGAGGTGTGCAACGTGCTCTCTCGGTTCCCAGGTGCTCTCTTCGTATCCATAGCCGTGCCATTTGACTAGATAATAGGCCTTACCATTTTTTACCTTTCTCGACATGATTTCCTCAACATCGTAGATTTTGGTCACCTCCTTCATCGTCTGTGACCTGGTTTTCATTCTGTTTCAAGACTCGTATCCTTTTTATTTGAAATCAAGTGATAAATTAATTTCTATTTCGCTGATTATCTATTAAATTAACGGTAAAATGGTCAAAATTTGAAACTCAGTCCCCATTCTTTTTGAACATTCACAAATATTGCTCCAAAACAGCACATTGAGTCTTTCATGAGTGCTAATACGGAGTAGAAAGTTAAATACGAATTCCACCATGGAAACATAAGTATTCATATAAATTCCCAAAGGAAGTCAAATTTGATTGAGTAATTAGGATATAAATGTCACGCAGACCCAAGAAACACTTCGAAATTATACAGATATTAAGACATTCTTTATATAGGATGAACACAATTTTAATGTTGATAGAGAAAAAATGAAATTTCTTTTACTAATTCGATCAATCAAATGAAGATTTTCTTGGAGCAGTGTTTTTCCAACGAGGCGGCGTCGGAGGTCTCTTCTTCAAAGCTTCCTCGTCTTCGATCCAGTTTACTTGGTTCGCGGTTTCAGGATAGATCATTTTGGGGATAATTTCTGAATTCTTCTTGAGAATCAGCACTGCTCCGGCGTTTTTGTGTCTTCTACAGTAGTCAGTGGCCGAGAAAACAGTTATCAGCTGTCCTCCTGCAAATCTTTCGAAGCCGTCCATGACACACTCGTGGGCCCGAATAATGAGATTCAAATTATTTCGTTGTAAAAACTGTTGGACCACATCAGGACCGAATTTCACGATATTTCCTGTCCGACCTGGATCTCTCATCTCATTTGCAATAATTCCAAGTTCATCGTCATTCTCTGTGGGGTCGGACCATAAGATATCAACTACAAGCTGCTGTTCTGGAGTCGCAACCTCATGGATAACTTCAAGCGGTCTTTTCAGAGTCTCAATTTGTTCTACGTACTCCAGCGTGGAGCCGATACCTCCATGTAAACAAAGAACTTTTTCATCGATGACGGCAGCTAGCGGCAGGTACTCAAACAGAACGTTAATTCTGTTAAAAACTTCATCGGCCTCATTAGGATCGCCTCCAATACGATTAATGCATTCGTCAGAGAACCCGAAGCCATTATTAATCCACTTATCTTCATGGTTTCCTCGAATCAGGTGAATTTGGTCAGGATATTTCACTTTCAGCGCCAGAAGCAAGCAGATGGTCTCAAGCGAATGTGAGCCTCTATCAACAAAATCTCCAAGGAATAAGTAATCGAAACTCTCGATGTCTCCGTCGTTTGGGCCGTCGCAAGGAGAGCCCCATAAGTCAAAGAACCTCATCAAATCAGAATACTGGCCATGGATATCTCCGAAGATTTTGATGGGAGAGCGGAGACGGAGAACCATAGGCTGCTGCTCAATGATAGCCTGCGCTTGGTCGCAAAGGGCGAGGATGAGTTGCGATTTGAAAGGGAACGGAGCGTTAGGGTCGAGGTACATCATGTTCTTCGGCTGAAGTAGTTGAGAAAGAAACATGCCTGAGATCGCGGCTTCTTGTTGGGTCATTTTCAAGTATTTATGCTGACCGAATTGAGTGCTTTGAAGGAAAGAGCCTTTGGAGTCTTCGATGACCATGCGGTTCGAGGGCTTCATAGTGTTAATAGGCATGATTTGAGGAGTATTAAGCTTGAATGAATTCTGAAGAGGGTAGACTATTTCCATTTTGTTAGATTTGTTAGCGTAATCGTGGAGTTTTGAAGGGAGCAGCGTCATGTTATTATTCATACCGTACCCAAAGTTTTCAGAGTTTTGTTTATTGTTGCTCGTTGGAGCGGATTCAATTTGCATTTTGGAGGACATCAGCGAGCTGTTTAGGCTTGCATTGGTGCTCGCGATTGGAGAGAGCGTCGGAGACACGTTATTAGAAGAAACGAGCTTTGGGCTGAGCGGTTGTATTTTTCCCAAGAGTTTTTCGTTGCTCTGAAATGCGGATAAGAGGTTAATTTTTGCAAGGGAATCGGTTGGAATGTTTGGCGAATCGTGCTCGAATCCTCCAAAAATATACAAATAGTTCTCCAGCAACCATGAAGTATGGCGGAACCTCAACATCCCTGGGATTTTAGTCCACTCTGAGGTCTCAGTGTCGTAAGTTTCGATCCCAACTGCCTCGGTTGGTGAGTTAGTTCGTCCTCCAATAACTACCATCACTGACCCAATGAAAGCTGAACTATGCTGGTATCTTGGTGCAGGTTTGAGCTTATCTGATTTGCTGGGAGCCTTCACCCAATCCCAAGTACCATTTCGGTGTCGTCTCAGTCCCCAAGCATCATTCGTAGCGACTTGATCAGCTCCACGACCACCGTATACAACGATCATTCCAGTTGCAGTTCCAGTTTGACAGAGCGCCGCAGAATGATAGACTCTGGGCGAGGGCATCTCGCTCTTAGTCTCGAAGCGGAACCATGTAAAAGGGGATTTCTCTACGTTCAGACACCAGAAGTCATTCACAGGCTCAGTTCCTTTATTAAAGAGTATGTTAATCAGAGCTTTTAAAATTTGCTATTGCAAACCTGTGTTTCCTCCAAAAACAACCAAGAATGGCTTGGAGTAGTTCATCGTATGGCCATATCTCCTTCCAGGTGTCGTTCCCACGACTGGAACAGTATTCCATTCGGCTTTCTCGTCACCGTTTTGGAGATCAAGTAAATACAAGTCATCCGCAGCTAAACCTCCTCCTGTCAAAACAAACGCGTTATTAGCCCTAGATCCTAGTGAATGTTCATACCTCCAGTAGCTCCTCCATAGACGACAAGTTTATTTTGTTCGACCGTGACGGCAGCATGAGCTGCTCTAGGAGATGGGTTCGCTCCGAATGCTGAATAGGGAATAATTAGTAAAACAGGTAGGAAAGTTAGAGTATACCATCAACTTTTTTCCAAGAGCGAGTTGTAAGATCTAGTGTATAGGTATCACCAGTAATAGTGTAGCGGCCGGTGTCTCCAACGGCGCCACCGAACATCACAGCCCTAGTTTTTGAAACGAGTGTCATCGTATGACCAAACCGCGGCTGTGGGGTGTTGCCAAAGGTCTGAATCTTTTCCATTGTTGGTCTAACTTTTTCTTATTGAGAGATTGTAAGATTATTGACTTTAATTAGCTGATATTTGAATTTCAAATTTAAATGTTGAGAATATCATTCAAATTTTGCACACTATATGAAATTGAATTGTAAAAGAGTTAATTAATTTAGCTGTGAGGGATTAGTACGCATTTAAGATGAATTAATTCTAACACATTACAATAGCTTAATGAATGGCGATGAGTTAATATAGGATGTTGACTCCTCAAGAAATAAACTCGATGAGCCATTATCGTCAATAGGAAAATCTGCGTTATGAATGAAAATCTCGTTATGTGTCATAAAAATCGGACTCAATGATTGCACAGAAATTGCTATGTGTGAGAAAATTATCACCTTTATTATTAATTTGTATTCGATATTTTTAAAACTGATGTTTGCAAATTAAGAGTAACAGGGGATGAGTGCGAGTCAATGGTCAATGAAATTGAGAAGAAATTTTCAAGAGACTACTTTGGAATCATTGATGTTGTGATTTTTAATCAGCTTGAGTAATGAATGATCTACAACGAGGAGAATCCGCACTGTGAAATTCCCAACAGATTGGAAATCATAAACGATTAACAAAACTTCAGATGCGTGATGCTTGACAACCTTCCAAATTCATATCTCAATATCCAAAAAAAGTCAAACATCCTTATTTTCAAAAACCCAGAAAGCAAGATTACGATCCATGCCCAATTGTTTTCGAAAACAGGACATCAGGCTCGAGTTAGAAAAATTAATACATACATGTATCATTCATGAATGAGTGCTATAGCATTGTAACTGACAAATTGGGATGAAAACTATAAAAATATTCACTATAGAAGATGCCTGCACTTTGTTAACTAATCCAAATCAAATCCAAGTTCATATGAACTCTTTCGTAAATTTCGAACTGCCACTGCTCAAATCCGAGCGAGTCCAACGCTTAGAGTGAATGAAGAAATCACAGCCAAACAATATACACGTCTTAGCAGCAATTCGAGCAAATTCTTCAATAAATATTTTTTCATCATAAAAATTTATTCAACACAATCTATCATTTTTCATAAAGATATGTTCAACTTAGTTATTTCTTCGATTTATTTCTGAAAATTAATTGCGGTCTTTTTAAAAACACTGAAATGGGAAGCTTAGAGGACTTTCTCCTCAATTTCGACAACATATACTACAAACTCAAGTATATGACTCCTCAAACTCAACGCCGTTATACCCTATACTTTTTGTGTGGAGTCGCACTCCTTCTTTCATTCATGCTCTTGGTTCCAGCTACTAATTTTTTCAACTACGAAATTATTGTCTTCTTATTGGTCCTTGTGGCTGCGTTCATCTGCCTCTTACTTTATCAGAACTTCTACGAAGGATATTATTACAACGGTTTTCAGCCAGGTAACCAACAATTCTGTTTTCCTTTTAGCAATTGCATACCAATTTAAGGAATCCAAAGACATCATCCGAGATCCATGGCGACTCCCTACGGAGAGCAGACAGTTAGAGAGGTCTTCCAAGACACAATGAGACATATGGAAACCTCTGGCAAGAAGTCAACTTATGGCAGTGATGTGTTTCCTTCGACATCTCAATTGGGATTGCACCATCATAGTTACTACGGAACTCAGCAAACCCCCTTTTACGGAGCTCATTCAACACCAAATCAGCCTTTCGGCACACCGCTGGGTGGTGTAGCCCAGCCGACCCATTCACATCATAGAAGACCATATGATGCATTGGATAGTAAACCATATGAGCAACCTTATGGTTCTTCCACTGAAGACATGCGAAACTGGCCTCGACTCGGAGGATTGGCGTATCCTACTGCTCGTGATGTCTCTCCAACGAGAGGCCAATACCAATTGCAGACCCGACAAGAGATTGCTCCAAGAGGAAGAGGCTATAATGGTACTGTTTCCGTCTCTTTAGTGCTTTCTCCTAGCTTATGAATAATTTTAAATGCATTTTCCCGATTTTTCTTCATACTGATGTTTTCTTATTAGATGTAACCTATCCAATGGAGCCAACCAGAAAGGCTTCGGGTATTTTGTTCTCTCAACCCGAGCGAAGCGCATCCACACTTACCGCGAGACGCGATGTTCCTTCCCCTTCACTCTCACCGATCCGATCAAGTTCTCAGCTTCGCAGCTATCCTAAGAGCCCAAATTTAAAATCTACAATTAGTTCTCCTCTACGAAAAGGAATCAGCGGTAAAAACTCTACTTTTTTCATGAAATAACCGTCATTAGGTCCATCATACGCTTATGACAATTATGAAAACGCTCTCCAGCGAGAAACCATCGAGAAGCTCAATCAAGAGAGAGAAACCGAAGCAGAAAGAATTCTTACCTTGCTAGGAATTCATCCGAGCTCCTTGGTTAAATACAAAGAGAATTGCCATCAATGGTTTTGCAAGTATTTGATTGAGTTGATTCTGAAGGCAAGCGATGAGAACCTTCGCGACCTCAATAGCAAATTGGGGGCTTTTGGCCGCATCTTGGACGAATATGAAATATTAGCATATAGAAGAGAAGAAGGAACTCTTTTAGATACTCTCCAACAGCCTTGGAGACCTCCTGTTGGAAACAACTTCTACAAGCCAGTCACGCTTGACGAACTGATTAACTATGAATACTCGCTTCAAAGAGGAGGACCGTTTTGGAACCTCGCTAACCCAACGAAGCAAGAAGAGGCGCTTAAGATTCATAACGAGTTGCGAACGCTCATTAAAAAGAGAATATACCTCGAGAATTACTTTGAAATTGCTGGCTTCAGAACGACAGATACACGGTATGAAAAAATATAGATGAGGCATATCTTAATCGATACCATAGGCGCCACATCATGTGGAGAATGTATCTGCTCAAAGAAAACTTCCATAAGAACTTCCAATACACTTTCGGTGAGATCACTCTTAAATACCCAACAGATACACAGGTAATTTCCTCTTTCATTGTGATGGAATCATTGATTATTGATAGATACTCGCAAATATTTTCTTTAAGTATTTGAGCCTGGACGTCTTAAGAGATAACACCAAAGAGCTTCCTGGTTACAAAAGGACCATCGCGTTTGATAATAGAACCGATCCAAGTAATTTGCATTCATATTGGATGGTTGAGTGAGCTGATATTTGCAGTTTATGAGCGTTGGAACGAGCAAGACGTGTACTTCAAGCAATCGAATATTGATGGCTATGAGCCTCACTATGATTTATATTTAAGCAAAGAACTATGGACTGTGTTGCCGGTAACCATTTGCTTTTCTCTTCTGAATTGACGTGTTGTGATTGTACTATAGGGACCGGATAACCTCTTCTACGCGACATTCCTTTTCCTGTATGTGCTGAAAATCAAAAAAAACAAAGTATTTGGAAGCGAGCCTAATCAGGAGTTACAAAGTTTGATCGATCTTATTATACCATCGATTTAATATTAAATCGAGGGTGGTTTAAGTTTCTAGCAGCAAGCAACTTTGTGTTTATTTTTGAAGTCTTGATATATAAATGGATCTGAAGCAAAAAAAGACAGTTTATCTTGTTTTGTGATTGTGATTGTAGTCTTCATTATTATATGATTCAATCCTCTTTTCAGCAAAAATTTAGACAAAGTAAAATATCCCTTAGAGAAAAGGTTATAAGTAAGAAAGTTGCAGCACTTTCGTTTGCCATTGATAATCAATGTAATGACGTTATTATAATTCAGGGGATTAGATAGATCCATTAAAATCGTTGGCATTTTTGTTGTGAATACATGGAAATAATGAAAATTAAACTCGAAGCACTTGTGTTTGTACCACTAATATGCTATAAATTCATTGCAATCTGTTTATATAATTAATGGCTCTTGCGTCTGATCAGCGAGTACTATTTAATTTATATTATTTCTGTGGTCCACAAAGAGCAAATCCTCAGCGATTGCTATGCTTGCTTTTCTTTTGGTTAGCAATGGATCATCAAGATTACCATTTCTTTTCTGATTGAGAGTCCTGAGCATCACCCCACTAGCAAGTCCAAATCCAGCCAATACGGCGAGGAAAATTGTGGACCAGGCGTAGCCAGCTTTGTAATCTTTAGCTGCATCTTGTAAGTGACCTACAATAATGAGTACTAGCGCTCCGCCTCCATTCGTACAAGCTGCAGCAATCCCATAAGCCGTGCCTAAGGTTTTCTCTTCGACAACTAATGAAATACAAGACCATTGCGTTGCAGTGTAGATTGCATAACCTGCTCCAAAGAGAAACAATGACAAAGCGACAAGTAATTTAAGAGTATCCTCATCACCAGGAATCAATAAAAACATCAGTAACGATCCAATCATCAATAGCGTTGCTACATTTAGTAAAAACGTCCTTTGACCAATTCTGTCGATTATCATTCCAATGAGAGGGGAGACACACATGGAAACTATGTATATGATTAAAAGCATGTTCCCAGCTTCAATCTCATCGATATTGAACTGTTTCACTAGGAAATCGTTCGCGCTGGATAAGAACGCCGAAAGGACTGAGTACACCAACAACGAGTTCACCAAGATCAACCAGAAGAAGAAATTGAACTTTTTTAAATCACTGAGTCTTATCTGAGTGGACGGGTCATTCGCTTGATGTTGTGATCTCAGTTTCCCTTCTGTTTTGTCAGCCTTATAATCCATCCAGATCACAACGAGAGCGAAAATGAAGGAGACAATGCAGGTAAGGACCCCCAGAAAACATGGAAACCAAGCAGAATTGGTGCTGTGAGCTATTCTCGGAGTCACGATGTTGTTAGCCATACCTCCGAGTCTGACAGCAATGATACTGCTCCCGAAAGCGAAGGCGAGCTCCTTCTGTCTGAACCATTTAGAAATGATCGTGGACTGTGAAACAGAAATATTCTCTCCAGTCAATGCAAATAAGAGTCGGCCAAGGACCATAACCGAGAAACTGGATTCGAATACACCAAAAGTGAACAGAGCATGACCGCCGATGACAACAAAACTGAAAATTCCAATACCAAGCCGAATTCCGAAGTAGTCAATGAAAAAACCTCCGAATAATGGCAGTATCATGTTTGGAAGTTGGTATAAACTGTACAGGAGGTTAAATTAGAAACCTGTGAGGCTAGTAGGTGGATCCAAGAGCCTTGTTTTGATTGCTTGTGGGTTGTCATTAGCGTAATAAAACCCAAATGCGAAAAATGCTTGGAAAAATAGAGCTATCCAACGCCAGTAACTTTCCCGAAGAGACGTTTGAGGTGCAAGAACTGTATCCATGATGAGTGGGCTTTGTGATATTTTGCTTTAAAATAAATTTATATTAACTCATAAAGATTTTCTGATAAAATCTTGAGTATTCGGATTCACTAAAAAAATAACTTGAATGTAATGGATCTGATTTTGTCTTAAGAGTTTGGAGGGGTTGCGAAAAATCTTGAGTCAGGTATTATTAATAAGCTCTTCCAAGTTTATCTGAAATACTATTCTTTTCCAGCCAATTCAAGCAACAGACAGCATTTCAATGCTATAAATTCATTCTTATCTGATGTGAAAAATGGAGAAATTATTTGGTTTTGGATCGATAAGAAGCAAACATACATTCAATAAATATCCAATTCGTCTCGCCTTCCATTGAATGACATTGGTTTTTTATTTTAATATGAGTTATCTTTTGTACAAAATTACTTAACAAGTTCATCACATCATTTATGAACAATAAACTAAAAATGTAGTTCCCCACATCCTCAAGGAAATATATCATAGTAGAAAATCTTTTCTTCGAAGCTAAAAACAATGACTCTCTAACAAAAAAAAAAAGAAGAAAAAAAAAGAGAAGAGCGTAATCAGACGCATTGATTATATTCATTCTAGTTTTCAAAAGGAGTACGAGCCACACTATAAACAATCGCTAAATATGTAAATTTTCTATCTAACTGGCCTATTTTAGACACTGTCCTTATTCATTTCACAAAAAGAAAAGGTCTCTCGATTCATCGTCATCTTGAGCCAAGAATCCTTGCTGTTCTTCTGATTGTCCAATATCCTCAAGGTATTTCTTAGATTTCTCATCTTCTTCTTGCTCGGGCTCCTTATTCCCTAACTTCTTCCCGGAGCACCTATCAATTAACCCCACAATCAACAGCAGCGCTAAGGACGCTCCAGCCAAGATAACCAAGAACACCTCTGAGTAGTAATAGCCAAAATAAACTTGTCTCGTCGCATCTTCTATCCGTCCTAATCCCATTAGCACAGCAACCGTCACGGCGTTCATTCCCGCGGATGCAATTCCGAATCCTATTTCGACAGTTTGCTCGCTAAGAGCCAAGTACATCGCTGACCAGCTCGTCACTTCGAAAATCGCGTGCCCAGCACCAAGTAATATCAGCGGTATCATCACGAAAAAGTTCTCACTGCTCGCTGTCTCAGTGGAAATGAACATCAAATGCCCCATAACAAGCAGAACACCTGCAGCCAACAACCAATACATTCTTTTCCCATGGCGATCGGTGAGCATCCCCACAAACGGTGATAACATCATTAATTGGACGTAATACAAGAAGCCGAGTTTACCCGCTGCGATGTTCGTAAAACCAAACCTTCGGTGGACTTGATCGTTCATATTCGCAGTAAATCCCTTATAGATAGGGAAACTTACAATGTAATACAAGAACACAGCCCAGAATAACAATGAAATCTGCTTGAGGTCTTTGAATGAGAACGAGCTCTGATTCCCTCCAGTGGCAGTAACAGTAGCCCTAGTAGTAGTAACCCTCAGTGTTTCTCTCTCAGGCTTCATCAGGAAAGCCAGCCGAAGAGCGCAGAAAAGCGATAATCCACACAGCAATGCTCCGAAGGCAGATGGAACCCATAAATTCATTGCGTAGTTATAGATCATAGGAGTGACGAATCCGTTGATAACGTTTGCAAAATAGGTCACACTGTTATTCCAACCCAACACAAAGGTCAGCTCTTTTTTCGAAAACCACTTTACAGCCATTGCAAACTGCGCGATATAGAGACTCTCCGAACCGAATGCATAGAGCACTCTTCCAACAATCATAGTGGCATAATCGTTCCAGAACACACCGATTGAGAATACAATCTCCCCTTGGAGAACGATCAAGACGAAGATTATTAAACCGAGCTTAACTCCCAGGATTTTGGTGAGATACCCGCCGAGAAGAGGGAGAATGATGTTTGGGATGGAGTAAACTGAGTATAACATGTCGAATTTGAAATAATCAAAGTTTGTTGGAGGGCTTTGGAATTGTGTCTGAAGCGCCTGAGGGATATCATAGACGAAACTGCACCCTAAGCTGGCAGTACCCATGAGAATAAGCAGCTGCCATCGGTGAAAGAATGAGTCTTGGAAGTTCTGCCCAAGTTTTTTGTGCATTCGAGAAAGGAGAATAGACCCTTGAAAGAACCCTATGAAATTTTGTTATATAAAAACTTTTGAGAGAACGCTAATATTTGAGAGTTATATGGTCGAATAAAAAAACGACTAAAACTATATTCAAAAAGAGAAATCAAGAAAGCACATCCAAAATTAAGGAGCAAAACTAAGCAGTCTTGCCTGGGAGTGATCTGATAGATCCTCTTAGCATTATTTGGACTATTAAGGAGCACCGAATGAATTAGTATTGATTTAAGTTGTTTTTTTGGCCTCTGGTTTGTATAGTGTCAGTTTTTTGTAATATCATATGATCAAAATCTTTTAATTTGGAAACCTCATTGAAGAATGAGAATGAATGCAATGTTCTGGTTGTCTCTGTTGAGGAAATGGCTAAATTTCAAATTTTCCTTGCAAAATATTTCACTTCGTCGTTTTAAATCTTCAAAGATTTTTATCGGAGAGACTTTTGTATACTTTGCAAGTTAATTAGTGGACTCCTTTGAGTTTAGTTATACTTAGTAGGAATTTACATGAATTTTCAACGCAGTCATGATAATTTCCAATCTTTTCATACATAGTCTGGTAGCTACTTTTATTAAAAACTTCGGTCTTGAACTAGAGATTCAGAAACTCTCTATGAAAGACTGGACATCAGTTAAGGAAAGGTTATTGTATTTCTGTTGGTTTTTTCGAGCTGCCTGGATGAAAGTTTGAAGCATATATCTATAAAATTAATACTCATGGTGCTTCGAAACTAAGATCATCAAATTTGCGATGTAACTTATCCAAACAGTCGCACATAGACCTCAACATCACTATCGTAATCATTGGATATATTAATATTTTTTCTAGAGAAGTTTTCAAAATCATTTGAAAGTTATTTCTCAAACTATGACTTCAAGTTTGAATGAAAAGAACAGATACTTTGCATATGCAGCTACAAATTCTGATTGAATATAAACCATTTACGTAGCTTATGCAGAGAACGAATTCCAAGAGAGAATCACTATCATTGCTATCATCACGCTTCTCTCTCTCGAAATCCGGGATTTCGGCCTCACGATTACGAGAAGGTATCCTCCCAGGTGTTGTTACCAGCACCCATGTAAGGATCATTGCGCCAATAATTGAAGATACCAAGTCTATCACTGATGTAAATGGTCTAACGAAATCAATTACCAAACAATCTAAGTATTAATATCGCTTACCAAGAACAACCATGGGAAGTTTCTCCAGAAGTAATTGTTAAACAATCCAGGGAAGAGGTTGCTTCCGAAGCTGTGGTACCATAACTACCAAAAAAAAAATATTATAACGGGAGTAATTCTCACTCTTTGTTACCCAAACCGAGGCTTTTCGGTAGTTTCCATTCCATGGGGTAGTTCCGTTCTTCAATTTTGGCCAGTAGTCAACGACTTCTTGTGCGGTGTGATAGAATGGGAAACTGAAAATCAGAGCGAAAGCGGTGGAGAATCCTCCAATCCTTTGAGGAAAAAAAGAATTTAGACCATGCCGCTAGTCAATTATTTCTTACAAGCATTTCACGATTGGAAGTGGGAAGTCTGAGATTCTATGGGTGACACCTCCGAATTTGTCTTTTAACCAATCGTAAGCGTAGAATGCGGTATATGTTTGCATGAAGTTTCTAGCAATAATTGGGAAGGAGTTCTAATTAAAAGCTTTTATAACCTTTAACTCTATTCAAATTTTTACCTTGAACAAATAGTATGGTCCTTCTTCAAATGGGATTCTGCGGAGTGCGTTGAAATAGGAGGTGTATCCCTTCTGGAGCTCCTTTGGGAAGGTCTTGTCTCCGTAGTATGCTTTCTAATTCATTGTGAGCACGATAAGTAATAAGTTAGAAATACCAAGGCGAGTTCGAAAGGCACACTGACCCAGGAGGTGAGCGCTGCAGCGACAAGGGTGGGTGGTATCTTTCTCAAGAAGTTGAACTCAACTGAAGGGGAAAAAATGCGTCAAAATGATATTTGAATGAGAGTTTTTCTTACATGCACCGAAGGTTCGATAGAAACCGGCGTTGGCGCTTCTATAGACTGCGACTCTACTTCCAATATCGAAGACTCCCATGCAGAGGGCGTATTGCATTCTGTTCTTCATACCAATTCTGAAGTTGTCGAGCTTCAAAGTCTCTTGGGTAAAAATCTTGTATTGCTTGAGGTCCTTAGGCCACTCATAATGTCTGAGCAACAATCTCCAGTTCTCGGTGAAGAGGATGGACATTTCGTTCTAACAGAGACAGGGTTGGAGTGAGTGATGGAAAAAATAATCATTACGATGGAGCGGGCGAGAACACCAGTGATTGCGCCTCTTTGCCAGTTCCAAGTGAACTTGTTGTCTGGAGTCTCAATCCAGGAGAAGACGTTGTAAACGTCAAAGGTATAACTGTGCCTACGTTTGATGTCGTCAAGTTCGAAGAACATAGCCCTGCACTTATCTTAGCTTTAAAAGGCTTTGATTATTATTAATCAAATCCAAAAAGCCAATTTAATTCATTTCAGATGGAATTGAAATTTTTTCTTCATTTTTAATGTCTAAAAAAATTAGACAGCAATTTAACTGGCATCTAGCCTCCTCAAGGGTCAAGGGTTGCTAATAAACCTACGTGGCATTTTTATGAAGGATTACATGATAGTTGAAAAAGTTATTCTTTTTGGATTTATCAAATTTTAATAAGTTATTTAATTTGGTAAAGGAGATTCTTTGAGAAATATCTAATTCTCAGAGCACAAGCATTCAAAATCCAGAACCGTTGAGTATCAAAGCAACTCTCAATTTGCAAGAATTGGCATTCTGTTGAGAATAGGAGAGCAAGCTTGGTGTCTCGAGCATGAATTGTGAGGGATTAATTTAAAAATTGAAAAGGTATTGATGTTTGAAACATTAGAGATTAGCCATTGTGGTGCATTTTTTTTATAAGAATGTTGGCTTAGCTCACAGGGCAGGTTTTGCCCTGTGGAGTGAAAGAATATTCAATAAGCATTTGATTTTTCACATGATTCAGTAAACCGTGGGTTCTGAATTATTTTGGATTCGTTCTATCACCTCCAATAGTTAAAGTAAAGCTTTGTGGGATGGTAGTGGACTGAAAAATATTATCTAATGAGGTTGTAGATCTCAAACAGTGTTTTAGATATAGTTTTTTTCGAATTCACATTTCGTATCATTCTTTTCTTTGTAAATAGATGGATGTTTGGAAATAAAG
>ENA-UOUE01000228-UOUE01000228.1-compost-metagenome-genome-assembly--contig:-NODE-228-length-47775-cov-16.069269_pt1 | contig 47775 bp, 24 predicted proteins | sample MGYA00238146_ERZ747223 | MGnify/ENA primary metagenome ERZ747223 (study PRJEB28781, sample SAMN06268865) | compost metagenome | isolation source: single cell | place: USA: California, Emeryville, Joint...
TAACAAATAGAAAGAGTGCAGAGATATGAATCTAAATTTCTATCATTAACTGTTTTTACTTAGATAGAGACATTCACCAAGAATGCAAATTTTGTTTGAGGAATCGCAAGTCTCGCCCTCTTACCTATTTCTTCTTATTCGCTTTCTCTTGTCTCTTGATGTAGAACAATGCAAGTGCTTGCATGGCCTGACTAAACTGGTAGCTTGGATCACTTCTTAAATCCTACATAAAATTACACCATTGAATTTAGCAATTTTGGCTTTTAATACCTGAACAAATTGAGTGAACTCTTTCTGGATCGCCTGGAAACTGTTCGCATTTTTCTTTTTCCTTACCAGATAGCCTCTAGCATATCTTTGTATAATCACAGCAGCCTTAAAAAATTCTTAAGCAACCCATATTTCCATGATTATTGATTACCGCATTCTCAAGATCTTTCGCTGCGCTTAACAAAGACCTGATTTCTTCGGTGATTTTCATAACTTCTTTATGAGCTGTTTAACTGATAAGCGAATGAACTACAGGATAGGATTTACGTTTTTCTGCGGCTGGGTATCTCTTGTCTGAGGCAGTCGTATTCTGCCATTTGCTCTGAGAAACACTGGCTCGTGTTTCTTGAGGTTTTTTCTGCTGTTGCTGCTTGAGGTCCTCTCTTGTGCTGCTTCTTCTGCTGGAATCAACATCGCTCATGTTGCTGGTGACACTGCCTCTGGATCCAGTATCGCTTTTATGCTTTGCTATCGTCGCCTGTATTTTTTCATAGACGAGAGCTTCTGGGCTTTTGTTCAGGGTTTGAGTCTCTCCAATATTTGTATTCTGACCTTCTTTTTGCTTTGCAAGACCCACGAGCGGCGCAGAAGTAAGAGGCTGAGACATAACGCTTCCTGCTCTCTGCTTATTCAAGACACCTGCAGAAAGTGATTGGAATTTGTCGCTCTCGGAATGTCTTCGCGCTTGGCTATCGGTAGCCTTGCTGTCCTTGGTTTTATTGGCTTTAGTTTCGACAGGTTTGGTTTCTACAGGTTTTGTTTCAACAGATTTTTCTTCAACGGGTTGTTCATTCTTAACAGCATAGGTTTCTTGAACATGAATTGCGTCTTTGGTACCTGTAGTCTTGACTGGTGTTGATTTTTGAAGATCAATGGCTCCTTGGTGAGTAGCTCTCCTCAAAGTTTGCAAATAAGCGTCCTTCGCTGAAAGTTGCGGTTGCATTGTGCTCGCGCTTCTTTCCCGTTGTTTCTCGGGTCCACTGGACGCTACCTTCTTCTCAGTGCCTTTAGAAGCAGCCTGAGTTGAAGTGGTGTGCAGGCTAGGACGATGACTTTCGAAGATTTCCTCTGCAGTCTCTTCAATTATAGGCTGCTCAACCACAGCTTTCGGTTGAGATTGTGTGTGTTGCTGAGTAGGTTGAGTCGAGTGGGCTTTTGCTCCGAGTTTGGACTTGAGCTCTCCTTTCACATATCCTGTGGGTTTGCGAGTTCTCTGGGGTTGCTCTTCTTCTGTTGCCTTGGACTGTGTGTGACTCTCTCGGCGATCAGCTTTTCCATGCTTAGTTGGCAGCGCCTCTACTTCTTCCTCCTCTTCATCCTCTTCTTTTAAGCTCTCTCTATGTTGTTGGGTAGATTGGGTCGGATGGGCTTTTGCCCCGATCTTGGACTTAAACTCCCCTTTCACATATCCTGTGGGTTTACGGGTCCTCTGAGGTTGTTCTTCTTCTGTTGCCTTGGATTGAGCGCGACTCTCTCGGCGATCGGCATCTTTATGCTTTGCTGGTAGCGCTGCAACTTCTTCTTCCTCCTCTTCCTCAGATTCTTGCGAGCTATCCTCTTCGCTGTCAACATCAGGATCTTCAACTTCATCTTCCTCAATGATTCCTTCCGTAGCGGTGATCATCACAGGCTTGGTTATCGTTGTTATCACAATTTTTTCAGCAGCCTTCGTCTCAGGAAGCGGTTCTGAGTGTCCCTGTTGCTCATGAGGCTTCTTTTTATAAATAATGCCATCCCCGGAGTGACCCACGAGAACAGGCTGTACACCTTTCAATTCCAAAGCCTCTCCGCCAATCGTATGACGCTTATTCAAGTTTCCCTTCGTCTTTCCTCCTTTTTTCTTTTTCTTTTCACCTCCATTTGACTCGTCTTTAGACGAAGCCTGTCCCTCCGACTGAGCTTTCTTGTTATCTCCTTCATCGTCAGACTTCGAAGGCGCATGAGCCTTTTTGCTCTGCTCAAATTTTCTGACGTTCTCTTTCGTTAATTCATGAGTTCCATCGTTTGCAAATTGAGAAGTCCTTTTCGAACCCGAAGCCTTCGTTTCTTTTGCCCAAATCGGCAACAATTCGTTTTCCTTCCTCTCCTCACTGCGAGCTTTAAGTTCCGCTAAGACTTCCTCGCTTGTATGATTTGGATGTCTACTGCTGCTCATAGACCTGTCGTCAGAGTGCATCGACCTAAAGGACCCTCTCTTTGAAGGAGTTTTTGTCTTCAATTTAAACAGAGGCTCAGGTTCTTTCTTCTCTTCCACTCCGTTATGCTTACTCTCCCAGGCTTTCGTCTCTCGTGCCCAAATAGGAGCTAACGCGCTTGCTCTTCGTCCACTGAGGATGGATTTGATGTTAGGATCCATCAAACTGTATCTTTTTAGTGGATCATTGAAGTTAATCTTCCTGATTAGCTCAGCTTCCTGCATTGCTTTGAGCTGTTCAAGTCTCTCCTGCTGCTGCTTTTCTTCCTCTTCTTTCTCTTTCTCCTCTTCAGCGAGCTTTTTGACGTCATTTGCAAGCTTTCCAACGTCTATGATATTTTCTTTATGAACAACCGTAGCCTTTCGTAACTTAAGCATGTTGCTCACTCTTCGGAACCATCTTTGGATCAGGACTGTCGCCTCGAGCTTCTTTTTCCAGACTTCTGTCATTAATATTTCTCGGATGACTCCCCTTCCCTATGAAAATAAAATAAGCAATGGAAATCGAAGGTCAGAGAAAAACCCTATTGCTATAATCTTTTCTTCTGGAGTACACAATTCTACGTTCATCGTCAGAGAATAATTTTCTATCAACTTCAGTTGAAAGGAGGTGCTCGTCTCTTTCTAACAATGGGATAAGGTGGAGTTTTTTCCTTGGGATAATCTCCGTTGCATGGGTTGTAACAAGCTTTTATGAAATCTGTGAGGATTTTGATTGAGGTAGGAACTAGTACCTGACGCTCGATGTATTGCTTGCCTGGTTCGAGTTTGAATTTGGGTTTCTTCGCTTTAGAAACCTCTTCTCGGACTGGTGAGGCTTCCCGACTAGATTGATGAAAAGCTTTGTTAATGTTCTTAAGGAATTATGTAGATTACTAAAATTTCGTTTGAAGATCAGTGTAAGCGATGTCAAAGAATTTCTCCTTCAAGATTTGCTTCCTAATGAGTTTTTTCTGGCAAATTTAGCTTGAATAAACGATTAATTCATGTTACTTCCTCATCAGAAGAGATGCTTGCGTCTGAATCGATAATTTTGGCTTCAATCTCCTGTCTTTTGATTATAAGAATCGCGTTTTCACTCTCTTCTTCATCTTCTTCTGAGTTGAGAATCCTTTCTTTCAATTTCCTAGTTGAAGCGTGAATGTCGTACATATCACTGAGAAAAAGGGGCTTACAGAATCTCAACGCCTTTCCCTTTACGAATCTCGCTATATGAGAGTGCTTTTGAAAAAAATGATGAGATTAAACGATAAATAGAAGCTCCTTACTCTGTCTGTACGTTGGGCTCATTGAACGAGTCGGACTGCCGCTCCTTGATATCGACCTTTTTGCAGGCGTCAAGAATTTCTTGTCTGATCTAGCTAGCGTGTGTTTGGCACCTGAAACCCACATTTTATGATGATGAAATCATTCACCGAACTTACTTTGTGGAGTCTTGATTCTGCTGGCTCTTGGCTCGTCTTTTGTGTCTGCTTCTTGAGCTATATTAACTGTGAGCACATTCAAAAGAATAGAAAAAGCTTACTTGGCTCAGTTCTGGTGATTGCAGGCCATTCATCTTGGAGAGTCTGACTGGTTGCTATTTCAATAAAGGCTGAATAATCATTTTAATGAAGAAATACCAAAAGGCTGTTCGATCTGCTTTTGGGGTTTTTTCTTTTTGTGTTTGGTGGTGCCTTTTGAGAGACTACCATTTTTCTTTGATTTCGATGTCGAGCTACCTTTCTTGCTTTCTAAACAAAAGTACAATTTTGAAAGAAAAATGATTGTTCCATACCTTTTGTAGCACTTGGCAAGAACATTGCGGTGGTTGTGGACATCCGGAGTAATGGAGTATCTCACCTAGCAGTTAACAGATAAATTTTGTTAATATTTTTTATTCTAATTGATTAGATATTTATTCCTTCAAGTCATGGCTCAATGAGTCACTCAGTTCAATTTGTCTGCTAGGCTTTTTTTCCTTCAAAAAAGGGAAGAGAGAAAACCTGTTATTAGTCCCCATTTCAAGGGGACTCACTTATTATCAGCAAGCTCAATATGGCATAATATGGCATGAGCAAACCGCCCGCATGAAAATCTAAGATCGAAAATTACTCACGAAGCATTTTGTTTATATTTCTAGCTGGTTCCAGTAGTTTCACTCTCAGAGAAAGCTCTAGATAAGAGAGTAGTTCATTTCTGGGAAGAGATAATGTATTTTGCAATCAGATTTATAATATACACATTAGTTTGTAGCAACCAACCTTTGAGGAACACAAGCAATCCTCAGAAGTGATGATGATGTAGCAGAGATTTCTTTTCAAGGAAACGGCATTTATTACCTGATATTTTGATGAAAAAGACCAGGATAAAATATTGAAATTAATGAGAAATTTATTCTCATTAGTTTCCACTTACTTAAGTGCCTGTCGCAATTGAATTCCTCTTAAAACCATCATGTACGATGGGAATAATAGAAAAACTATTGCTTTCATAGCACGACTAACATTTGGCGGATCAGGTTACATGTTTTATGTGCTGAGCCAATCTTCAATAATTGTTAGGTAGCAGCAGAGCTCTAAGAGCTGCAAGAGTGCATGATTCAAGATTAAGTTAGACTTCTAGGGTTTATAGATCTTTTAGCTGATTTCTGATTAGATAATAAGATATTTTGGTAATCTCGCATGATCAGGAGCAAAAAAACGAAATTCAAAGCCGAAACTTAGGTGTTTACTGTTAGGAATGTGACCAGTCTGGATGAGTTATTTCATGTCTGGGCCCAGACATATAAACAGCTAACATAAGGGGCTTACATCCTGAAGATCAAAGATTATTCTTGGCTTTGCTCCAAATAGTTATCAGTAACAGCGACTTAGAACAAAAACATTCCTTTAGAGTCTTGGAATTGTCTTCTAAAAGCTTAAAAGAATTGAAGAATTACAAAAAAGAAGTTTGAATCATCTTTTGGGAGTCATAAGAAAAAATGGAAGGTGTTAGTCTCTTAAGAACCAATTTCTGCGACGTTTAAGATATATTATTGAAGATTGCCGTCTCCAAAAAAAGGGATTTCGTGACATTAAGACAAGAGTTTTCATTATGAATAAACAGAAATTAAGCCAAGCGCTTTAATTAAACATTTTTAAAATTTGATAAGCAATTTAAAAACACTGATTTTGGGGCTTTTTTTGGAGGCTTTTTTTTGCATTTGAAAACCGAATTGTTCTCTGAATTGATTCTGACATTATCACTTCAGGAGAAAGGCATAACAGTGAGTAATTCAGTTCATGAGATCTCTCCTCGAATGATGCTCAAGATGTGCGGCTTCATTTTGGTTATCTGCGGGAGGTTATAATCAGATTCCATTGTTTAGTTTCTCCAACTAGATAAAAAGATAAGTTTTCTTTCGATTTTGGGAGCAGGAGGAGACTAGAAATTGCTAGTATTGAGATAATTGTTACATGTTACACTCTTTTTTTTTGAAATTTTACAAAATCACGTATTGTATTTTGAAAAGCCAAGAAGTTCTTTCTTTAATTTACGAACTTTGAAATATAATTAAAACAAAATATAATAATTAGAGACGATCTATATTAATTTGAAATTCGGTAACTCCATTATCGAGTTTAATAATTTATTTTGATTGAGTTATGAAAACGATTTTACATATTTTGCAGGAATCGGTAGTGTACTGCCTATATTCTCAAAATATCGGAGGTGGTTCACTTCGGACGTCCTTTGTTCCCAACGTACTCCTTGTAATCAGATTCTTACAACTCACGCTATTAAATTCGATACAAATTGAATCACAGAAGCTATTAAGCTCGCTCTTTCAAATTCTACAGCTCCCAAATATCACGCACATACAGTCTTTAAACGTGCACAACATTTTGAGAGTTGGTCTCTGGATAATTTATTCCTTACTATTTCTCTCGCAAGTGTTGCATTTCGTTCTGAAATTGACGACTGCAAAACCCACCAGCGACCCAAATACTGCGGTAGCCGGAAAGAGTCTTCGTAAATGGGCGCACTGGAAGGTGCTCGTCATAAACTGCTGTGACTCTTTCCAGTTAATCGTCGAGAGAGTTCTCTTCATTCCCACTCTCCAATTTCTGTTTTATTCCAACTCTCCCACCACAGCTGAAGGAGTTGCAGCAGTAGCAATGAGAAATAATCGGTCGCTTGGACTCGGTATTCAGGCGCTCTTTTTAATTTTATTTATCGTCAGTACAATCAGATCAATCTCAACTCGGCTAGGAGTCCGTTCATTCTCGAAGCTATTAGAAGACAGAACACTAGAAAGAAACAAACTTTTTTCCATTCTCGAGCCAGTAGCAATTACTTTACTTGTATGGATTTCTGGCCTTGTGAGAGAAGCAAACCTAAACGTGGTGACTCTCGACAGCTGCTTGATAGTTTTTGGATTTCTGATAGTGATGGCTAATCTTGGGTGGCAGACGCTCGCACATTCTAGTGCACATGCTTTACTTGGGAAACTGGCAACTCTATTGATCTCACATTCAATTATACATTTGATCGCTCATGCTTCTGAGCGGAAAGACAATTTTCTCTCGGTTATTTACTTTATTTTCTTGCCGTTTGCATTGAAGATGTATATCAACTTGCACAGATTGATTTTCAGGCACGATGGCAAATTAAGTGAAATACAACAGATTTCGTGGTTCCAAAGCCTTCGTTTGCATCGAATGATAAGGACCACAGCAGAAAAACTTACTCTCGAAACAGACCATTCAGACGAGCAACTCTCTATTGCCTCATTCATAACATCTGGTTCCGATGTTTTTGAGACTGATGACAAAATGAATCCTGGAAACAAAGATAGAATGAATCAAGATCAACTTGTTCAAAGATTATTGTTGAAAGTCTTCGAATCACTCTCTAATCAAAAAAATAGTCAATCTTTTAACCTGACGCTTGATTACATCTGCTACGAGATGTTTTATGCAAAGAAATCTGCCATTGCATGTCTACACACTTCGAATTACATTCATAAATCAACTAGCAGCTTTCAAAGAATAGTGCTTGAGCATTTTCTAGAATTCGCCGAAAACTATGTGGTTTCTCACATGAGCATTGAGAGGCGTGAGCAATGCCAAAGGAAATTCTATGATGGTATCAGATTTGATCAGCTTCACACAAAGATCCTTCTCAACATGGAAAGGATTAAGGAAAATTACATCAATTTCTATTCTCAGCTTGCTGAGGGCGATAAAGTATCCCTTCAACAGATCTATAAAAGGGGAAGAACACATTTTAAGTTCATCGAAAAAACTGCAAGCGACATCGAACAGCTTATTCTCCTCAATCCAAACGCCATCGAGCCTCTCCACCTTAAATTGCACCTTCAAGAAAATATTATGGAAGAGACTGGTTCTGAGCTAAGATTGTTAAAAGTAACAATTGATACCATGCAAAAAAAGAACCTTGGTCACCAAAAGACTTCTGTTAAGGATGTCGATGTAAACCAAATGGACCGCAAATATTATTATATGGCGGTTGACATCTCGGCAGAAGTTGGTCGGATAGCTCACTGCTCTCAAAACCTTTTGACCGATTATGGCTACGCCAACAGGTATGATGGAAACAATGGAACAAAATTGCATCTATCTGCAATCCTCCCTCCGAATGTTGCTGAGGTCCATGACAATATCCTCAGAAATTTTGTTTATACCGTAAATGAGCACGTTTGGCAGAGACAACTTCCATCGATATTTGCTCGAACAAATGAAGGGTATATCGTTCCTGTGAGCATCATTACTACTTTTGAGATAATCAATTCGCAAATTTTTGCAACAGCAGTCATGAAACAACTTCATTCGACGAATTTTGAGCATCACATCATGATTTCAGGGTTCGGAAGAATAATTTCTTATAGCAAGGGATTGACAGAGAGTGAACTAAACTTGCCTCCCTTAGCCTCAGTAGCAAATTTCAATATTTGCTTCTTTATCCCCGAGCTCATGAAATATTTATTCGAAGACTCCAAGAACAGCGAGAAATTATATCCAGCAGACAATGAGACTGATATAATGAACCTGATCTTTTATGATTTCTCGAAAGTGAATTTGAACCAAAAAGAGCTAGTAGAATTCCAAAAGATCGCTGAACGTTACGAAAAAGGGGAAGTAATAAAGAAGAAAAAGTTAAAAGAGTGCTGGTTTGAGTGTTTGGAATACATCCAGCTTCTAAAACTCGATTCTTATCAAGTCACGATGAAACTCATTAAAAAAGATTTCACAAAAAACCAGATTTTCTTCAAAGCCATCGAGATATACCGAATTAGACAAATAACTGGAAAAGACAAAATTCGAAATGTGATGGGAAGACTGAAACAATATTTCAATGTGAAAAAGCTCATTGATCTTGAATCAAGTATAAGTTCAGCTGCCACTCTAAGAGGAGATCTCAAACGACGACATAACGAAAACTCTTCAATACGCTTTTCTGAAGAAGACCAAAATTCACTTCAAGAACTCTCGCTAAGAGTCGCTTTGCCAGATCTCATTGGTCGCCCCAACCGTAACAAACAAAGCCTTTCCTCAAAAGCTAGTTCTCAGGGTGCTATGAAAAGACAAAAAGGGTCCTTTGGTGAAATTGGTGGGTCATCCCAAGCCAGTACAAAATCAAAAGGCACTTTGAAATCAATAAAAAGCATGTTATGGAAACGTGAAATCACAATTTCTGTGCTGAATAAGTATTCACTGATCGCTTCAGTTTGTGCAATTGTTCTTCTAAGCCTGCTCTCTTTTCAGTTTGGATTTAATTACAGCAACACAAATGTCCTTTCAGCTTTAATTGACTATATGGAAAAACCTCTTGATGTCATCAGAACATGGAATTCTTTGAGCAAGAGAGCACGAGGAGTCTCCCTTGTTCTTGGAGATGTGATCAATAGAACTCAAGTGAGCCAGATGTGGTCCGATCGGTCAGGACCATTCGCCAAATCGAAAGACGTTGATCAGACACTTCAAACGGCTCTTTTTACTCTTTGGAACTCATCTGATTCTTGGAGACAAGTAGGAGATTATTTAGAAACGACAAGGGTCGAGATTACATTTCCAAATAATCAGACCTCTAAAGTTACTCTTCCAGAGGTGATGCTTCAAAACCTTTATTATATACGAGAATACCAACAATACAAGGTGAAGGGAATCATAGCAAATCAGGATACTCCTGTCTATCGATTCGTCGAATATAATGAACTGAAGGTCGTTGCTGATTTTGAGGATTTCGTTGATTACATAGTTGACAAAAAAGAAAAATTACTCAGCAGCATACTTAGTGGCAATCTGATCATTGTGATAATAAGTGTTGTTCTTTCGTTTGCAGTGACAGCATGCTGCTTTTTGATTTATTCCAAGATAAGATCCACCAAAATGAGGATACTGGCTTTGTTTTGTCGCATTCCGAAAGTCTCGCTGGTCAAAGCGTTGAATAAATTTTCAGACGTCAAAAGAATAGAGGAGAGGAAGAAGAAGAAAACTGAGAAAGAAATTATTAAGAAAAAGGACCGTCTCTTTGTAACCATTAATTCGAAGAAAGAGTGGATAATGGCAAGCATCCCAGTGTTTTTGGTATTATTTTTGGCCCTGAATGCTAGCTATCTCTGGGTGTTCGGAATTACCCAAAATGCAGTTAGATCGATCAGTCAAGGGATCGAAGATTATCAAATCATGAAAAATTGCACGAGTCTCAACGAGATCTCTCTCTCAACTGCTTATGGGTTCTTCGCCGCTCTTGCTTATAAATCTCCAGCTGATATTGAGGCTGCTTATAAGCGCTACATAGATCAAAAGGAGATAATGGAAATGGAGTTTAATAGATTCAGTGGTGTGTTAATGCTCTTTGGCACTCCCCGAGCCAGTGAGTTCTATCCTGAAAGTATTAACCAAATGTTTACAACTTCCAGAGACAGTAACTTTTGCTCATACGTCCCTTCTAGTGTGACACCTTTCTGTTTGAATACCTCGATTCAAAACATTACGAGTTCTGGAATTTTACGGTCAATGAAGTTTTTCACCACACAATTCGATCTCTATATTCAAACGATCTATTACTCAACTGATCGACTTAGTCAACTGAAGAGTATCGGATTTACAGACAATTTCATGCTATTGGACGACTTGAGGATGTATTGTCAAAATTTTCAGACAACAACGACAACGCTAGTCAAAGCGAATGTATTTTCTCAAATTGCCAGTTCGATTGATTATTTGAAAAAGCTTTTTATCGGATTATGTGTGGTGATGGTTGCAGGAATGGGTGTTGGATGGGGCCTTTTTGTACGACAAGCGTTTCGAAGGATAAATAAAACCGTTCGCATGCTGGCTATTTTACCTCAGAGTATATTAACTTCGAATCCTCATATCCGTGCGTTTATTAAGAATGACTTGAAGATTCGAGTAGTTTCCGCTTCGACAGCGGAATGAAGTTAAACTTTCCTACAAATACATATTTTGTTTTAGAAATGAAAAATGAAAGCAAATATTTCATATTCTGGCGCCGAGTAATATTTCGTTCCCTATTTGCTTCTGTTTCAATACCATTGGCTTCTCAATAGAATTAATAATGATTGTTCCGTCACAATATATGTAAATTTCTTTGTGACAAAAAAATAGATTTAAAGATATTCTCAATATGATGTAGCAAGAGATCTCTATTGCAATCAATTTTGCTCTATAAACCTTGAAGAAAAAACAGGAGAAGACTTCTTTTTCTTCTCATCAAAAGCCACTGGTTACAACCACTTACTTGAGAGTTTCTCCATATACATACATATTCAAATAAACTCAAATATTCTTCAGCTGCAGAAATTAGTTATATATTACTCGTGAGCAGATTATACCTAGGAGATTGCCTAAACCAAATCCTTCTTTGCGGCTTTCACAGCTCTTAGGATCAAAAACCCAATTTCTGCTATCTTTTATCTCATTCTAACAAAAGATACAAAAATTTATTAATTGATAGGATTATCAAATAAATTTTAGATATGGATATTCTTCAGGAGGAAGAGGTACTATTAAGCAAACATTGAACGCTCATTTGTCTCTTCATAGAAGAATGTAACAACGGAGAACCCTACACTAGCTCACCCTACCAATATGACGAATAATTCTGAAGCAAAAGGGGTTGAAGGCAACAAAATCAAAGAAATTACAATGCCAAAAAATAAAGGCAAGAGGTCCAAAATAATGACAGCAAAGTTAAAGAAAGACAAGGATTTATTCGAGATTCCACCCGAGAAAATCCGATATGAGTTCTTCCTCGAAATGAACAGTATGTGGAAAGAATACATGCAGGAGCTCCTCGGAAATGAGTAATACACCACTATCTGACTGTACACGACAGTAGTTTGATCATAGAAAAAATGAAGACATGTTTCTACAAAAATTTCTCAAGGCAGATTACCACGGCGCAATTTTTAAAGGTACTCTGCTCCGTCTTCATTTTCTAATGTCAATCATCACTTCTCAGTCCTATCAACCAAATGTAAAAGCTTAGAGGGTATCTATGGAATTGTCATTAAAGAAACTATGAAAACAATCGAATTGGTGACGCCAGAAAACAAAATACGCAGTAATTCGATCTCCTATAACCTATTCTCAAATGAAATCATAGCTCTTGCAAAGCAAGATTCAGTGTTTTTGGTTGAATGCGTCAATAGAACTGTCAAAATTTATGGATCGCATTTGCAGCTTCGAGTAATTCACTCTTATTCACATGATTTCTCACCAAATCGATTTCTTTTCCAGCCTGGTGATCGAGCTAGAATGAAATTCAAAATGAAATTTCTTAGAGAATTTTGCAGTTGATCAGTTATTGTGCACAGCTAGATACAAAAGTGATAAATTTTGTAATGAATGAGTAATTTTTGTATATTTTACAATAAAAAAGTGAAATCTCATGAGCGATTAACTTTTAGTTAGCATGAATCAATCTAAAAAAAAGTAAGAAGGCATTTATTCATAATAGATATGAAAAACTCTAACATGTATTTTTTTAATAGTATGGAACATAGTGATTTTCAATTAACTGCATGGTTAATTACAAAGTGGAATTTCTGTGACATATCTCAGTGGTAGAAGCTTTATTGCAGCAGTGCGTTTATTCTTGCTCATTTCATTAGGCTTTATCGGACCTTTTCCTAATTTTAAAACAGTTTGGCATTGATACATGGTTTCTTCTTCTTGACTCCGGAGAGATTTCTTCTTTCGCTTTAATTCGGCTTTATCAAAGAGAATTTCGTTGATTTTTTGATTAAATTCTGTATATTCTTTTTTCCAGCTTGAATCCTCCACACAATTTTTGCATTTTGCCATGAGGTCTTCAAGAGAACCACATATCTCTTGGATAACCGGAGCATTTCCTCGGTCCTGAGATAATTTTCTTTTTGGTACATCTATTGAATTGACACTAAGCCTTCTATGTGATGAATGAAGCGAGCTGCTTCCCTTCCTCAGGAGAGGAGACCTGAGAGTTGCTGTATTATCTCCATTAGAGAGTTGGTGACTCTTTTGAAGCGCAGGGAGGCCAAATTTGGGGGCTCTGGCTTGGTTCTTAGAAGTCGATGAGTGGGACCCTGGAAGTAGCGCAGAGTGCGCAATAGAGTGAGAAAGGCTTTGTTCAGTCGCGCAAGGCACGTCAAATAGAGTTGGCAACGAGTGGTTTCGAGGGCTTTCTTTGTGTGTTGGGAGCTCGTTTAATGATGATTCAGGGAGTGACTTTCTTCCAACGGCGACGAAATCGGTAATGACGCTTACGCACCTTGAGGGAAGGGTCAAAGCTTTTCTTGAGTGGCGTCTAGTTAAGAGAGCAGAGTCTTGCATGATACAGGTGATGGTTTTTGTGTTTTTTTATGATTTATATTTTTAATTAATTTTAAATCATTCATTAAATGAGCGTGGGTTCGCAAAGGAATACTGGCCGAAGCGTGCAATTGGTTCGCAATTTAACAGATTCCAATTCAAGCGCAGAGCAGGAATTTTTCTCTTCGAACTAGCTGGCCGAAGGTCCTCTATGTTGTCGTCTATGGAGATCAATAGCAGCTGGTTTGGAGGCAGATTTCGATTCGTTGTTTCAGAAATTCATGACAAAATATCCAAAAAGATAGATGTCCTACTAAGTTATCGCTCATCAGCGTGTTCGGGCAGACAGGTCCGTTCACAGTCGTGATCACTGGGACACCAGACGGAATTTTTGGTTGTCTTCGAAAAGCTTTTTGCATTCAGGAGTCAAGGAAAGACTCACCAGTATCAAATTAAAGTACTGGTCGCTGAACCATAAATCAAAATTCTTTTGCTGATTCAGTAAAGTAGGAATCTCGTCGCTTCCTTTGAATTAGAAAGAAAGCTGGTCCTGGTCCATGTTCCCGCACTGTTACAATTTGAAAAAATGTAAACTGAATTCAAGCTACCCTGCGTTAATTGGATATGCTCTTTACCATGTTGCTAAATAATGTAACAGGCTAGACCTTACGGCCAAAGGACCCATGTGACATTTAGAAATATGATATAGGATTATATACGTGTATTATCATTGGTTATCACACTCGAATGAAATACTTTATTTCAGAGTAATCTCAAGTAAAGTCGCTGATAATAGAATCATGTCTGATTTTCCAAGCTTTATAAACATATCTACATGTACTGAAGAATAACAGTTCAGAAACTTACAATTCTATCACCAATCTTAAGAAAAATATTTCGAAACCACGAATTCTACGAATACCTCATTGAACTAATAAAGAACATAAATTCTCATTACCCAAGGGTGAGAGATAATGTGATTAGTTTAGGAGCAATATCCTTCTTTGTGAAACAAATCAGATCACTAAAAACAATAAATGAAAAGGGTGTTTAAAAGTACATTTATCCATCAGAATATCTTCTTAATTTATCAAGCCTATTGTTGCGAAAAAATATGGAAACCTCAGTTATAAAAGTGGAATTAGATAACATATCTTTAGGCGACATGAACTCTCTTTGTTATCTGATGTAAGTACGCTTCTAAATCTTGTCTTCGTTGTTTATTACGTTGCTTTATCTCTTCGCTCTCATCTCCGGAGCTTTGGAAATCTTCCGAGCCGTGCCACTTCCCGGCTTTATCACGGGTCATCACCTGAAGCGCGACTTTAAGAGACTCATTGATGATGAAAGTTCGAAGTGATTTCTTTTTCGATTCATCCTCTTTCTGAAGTTCAACATACGTTATCTGGTCAATGTTGAGGAGACTTCGATCGATTAGAAGAGTCTGTGGAGCAAGTGTATTAGCGTAAGATATCTGAGGAATTTGTAAGCGTTGCTGGTGGAAAGCTACTCCACCAATAGCAACGTTATTAGGAACGTGACTTCCGTCGAGACTTGGTAATAAAAATTGATTTGGGAATATTATTGGAGCAGCCGTTGAGTGAGAAATCTGCAAAACTTGTGTTGGTAGAGCGTTATTTTTCATGTTGGTGGCCAGAGGGCGCTCAGATAGTTCAATGGTTGAACTGCTTTGTGGTTTTTTTAAGTTCTCTTCAGGTCTTGGAAAATTAGAGTTGTCTTGTTCATTTTGACTTCCTCCTGTTTCTGATGAAAGCTCAGGAGCTATTGCCTCGTTTCTAAGCTTTCTCTTCAATGGTTGTACATATCTCTAAAGAGGAACAGTTTAAATAAGGGTCTCTTTATAATGATGCTAATACCTTTCTCGTATTCGTGAACCAATTCTGAATTTGCTTTTTATTCAAGCCAGTCATCTCACAAAGCTTCTCTTTAACTTCGTCTGAAGGGTATGGGTTGTCGATATTCTTGATGAGCCAGTTTTTCAGAATGTCAGTGGTTTTCTTATCAAACTTGGTCTTGACTGAGATTTTGCTGCTTGCTAGCTTGCCACTCTTAGCTAAGAGCTGCAAGCTCTCAGCAAAATCAAGGTTTTGGGTGAGAAGATCATCAAAGCCGAGATCTGGCTTCTTTCCTTGAAATATAGGGGACTTGCTGTTTGTATGTTGTTCATTAAGTTCTTGCTTGATAGAATTGAGGTCTGGAAGTTGTGTCATCGAGTCTGCTTGGGAAATATGAAAGGTTCGTTGACTATTTCTGACTTTGAGAAAATTTAACAATTATTGTTTAAATGATTGAGTTCCAGATTTATACCTCTTGACGGCGTCTAGAAAAATATGGAATATAGAACACTGGCTAAATTGGAGGGATGGATTTTGTTTGTTTTAGAAACCTTAAAATTCATCTTTTTTTCAAAAATTCGCCGCCTAATTCTTTTCGAAAATTTTGGAACTGGAATAATTATTATTTGATTGGTTGAAAATAAAATAGATTTCGAAACTCGAGGATTTTGGAACACGGGTCAGCGACAATATACCCCATTTAAAATTTCTGCACGGGTTCAATTCTACTTCAAGTTTCTCTCAAAAGCATTACTACCAGGTCCCAGCTGCACAGTCCAACACAGTTTAACGATCTACAAACATAGACCTAGTTTTACCTGGCCTCCATTTGCTGTTTTGAGAAATATCAAATCATTGTTCATTCATTCGGCATGTAGGAAGGATGCCATAAGCTAAGAAGGCGAGGAAAAAGTGATTTCTTCCTGCTTTCTATTAGAAAATTGCAAGCTGCTCGCGTATCCACTCAATTCAGGAACATTAACCGAGTTCGAAAGCTCAAGTTGTTCTTTGATCGAATGGGTGAAAGCTTAACGATTAAAAAAATTTAGAAGGTCTCGAATCATAAAATCTTGCTCGATTTACCAAATTTTACAGTAATTAAATGCCTCAATTAAATAGAACACTCTACTGACCTAACAATTACTGAAATTTTTCAGGATGGTCCTGGTGACTGAATAACAAACTTCTTTTAGAAATTTTTTTGTAATACCATCATTACGAGGAGTGAATCCATGCTACCACTAACACAGTGGCAAAATCTAATTTGCGGCCCCAAAGTGGCCGCAGCCAAGGATGCTGTAAAATTAAGGGCATAGGACTCAAGCAATGCATTCAGATGAGTGAAATTTGAATCATTGAAGTTCACCGCTAAATGAAAATCGAGACCATCAGATAACTTAAATTAAGTCTATTTAGAGGATTAGAGAGAGATAGAGTAAGTAGTTTATGCCTTAAACGCTACAGTGACCAATAGTATTGGCCTTGATACACTGCAAACTAAATTCCTGAAAGATACTCTCAGAAGGACAGCTGCAAAGTTTTCATCAGGAGTTTAACGAAACAGTGTACAAGTTTCGAGCTCTAATATGCGAAATCAGTTGTTTTTCTTAGGTCCCTTGCACTCTAACTGAATATTAAGCGAAAGATTCAAGTTACTGCAAGGGCAGGACTATGTACGGATTCGCTTTCAACTTAATGGGAAAGTGAGACAGGCCAAACTGTGCACGGAGATTGCTCGACAATTTCCAATTTCATTGGCCCGATTATATCCCTATAAATAATCTCTATAAATAATTTGGAGAACTGAAACACTGCCAATACTTCCCAGGCTAATTAATTAATTATTCGAGTCGATTTTTCGTCGTTAACATTGTTTGCGAATGCAATAAGCTCAATTGAACAGAAGACAGAGTCTTTATATATCGAAAAATCAAAAAGATTTTTTTTCTCCCTTCTTTCATTCTCATGAAGAAGGTGCTAGAATCCCTTGACCTCTTGAGTGGCCTGGTATAAAAAAGTCGATTTCTAATTCTTAATTCAGTTGAAAACCTCATTTTCCAAGGATTTTTATCATTTTCAGACAATCACATTGATTCCCCCTTCATGGCTAGAGGGCATACTGAGATTTGTTATATATATGCCTACGAAAATACGCAATAAAAATTTGTTAACTCAAGTTGTAATAACTATTTATTTCACATAGATAGAGGCTAAATTACTTGGACTCGCAAATCGTTTATGATAAAAGTTCGTATATGAGCGTTTGCAATTAAGACTCTCTGAGGCAAAATCGCAAGCATACGAGCAGTCTTATTAATCTCAAAATACATTTTTCGTACAAAAAGCGCCCATCCAACTCCCATCCCCACAGCCATTAACACACATAGTCCTATAAAAACTGTCTTCAGATAGCTAATTGAACTGTAAATCTGAGCAAACACGTTTTCTTTCACTATCGCCGTTGTTGTTGATTGAAAATTTTGAGTATAAATCCTCAAGTCATCCAATAGCATGAAATTTTCCGTAAATCCTATACTCTTCAGCTGACTGAGTCGATTCGAGGAGTAGTAGATTGTTTGAACATCTTGATTGAGTTCTGAAACAACAAACTTCATCGATCTTATAATCCCAGTGCTCGTAATATTCTGAATTGAAGAATTTAAACAGAATGGAATCACAGGCGAGGGAAGGTATTGGCAAAAGCTACTATCTCTGGAGGTTTCAAACATTTGGGTGACACTTGCGGGATAGAAATCGCTGCCTCGAGGAGTCCCAAAGAGCATCATTACATCATTAAATCTATTCATTTCGGCTTCCGCGAGCTTCGATTGGTTCATATAACTCTGATAATCGGTCTCAATATTTTCTGGCCATTCATATGCGATAGCAGCAAAGAAGTTATATGCATTGGCAAGGGCGATTTGGTTAAGAGTACTGCTATTTTTCATGATTTGGTAATCTTGAATTCCTTGATTGAGTAGGGACATTGAGTGATGGGTCGAACCAAATAGCCAAAGGTAGCAAGAATTTAGGGCTAAGAGCACTATGAAGAATATTGGAATGCGTAGGACTATCCAACCTTTATTAGAATTGAAATTTATAAAAAGGCGCTCTTTTGACTTGTTATGTTCCTTGCTGATTTTCTTTTTCTCTCCGCTCTTTGAATCTGAAAACTTGCTCATCTCTTTTAGCAATGAGGCTTTTGGAATCCGACAGAACAGAGCTAATATCTTCATTTTCGTGAGTCGTATTTTTGAATATATCAAAAGACAGCAGAGAGTCGCTACCAATGATGCAACAAAACTCAATATTACGATAGTCGTATTGCCATCGAATATATTGTCGATTAATGTTGTCTTCTTTTGGATAATATAATCAAGAAATTTCCCAAAAACTTCATTGATGAGAAGCTCGTTATAATCAAACCATCGATATGATCGTGTTTTCTGATTTGCAACTGTGTTTCTCTTTTTATACATCTTCCAATCTCTGGTGTAATAATGAGCTTGAAGCATTATTTCCGGTAAATTATCAATAACCGTCATGTTATTTGGGAACCTGACAACATAATATAAATCTTTTATATAATCATCTATCTCTCCCCAAGAATCAGTCGAGTTCCACAGCCCATGGATAGTATCTAATAGCAGTCGATCGCTATCTGGTATTTCGGAAAATGGGCCTGACCGCTCAGACCACCATTGACTCATTTGTGTCCGGTTGGTTACCTTAGTTACGCTCAAAGCAACTCCTTTAACTCTTCTAGTCATTTGCTCCCAAACCTTGATCATATCAAACGGTTTTTCCATATAATCGGTAAGTGCTAGTAGGACGTGAGTGTTGCTATAATTGAACCAGAATTGATAAGAAAGCAAACTAAGAAGAATGGTCGCACAAACCGCAGCTATCATTGTGTACCCTGCAAGAGCGGAAACAGCGAGCTGTCGCTCCCACAATATTCTTTTGATCGAAGTATATGCACCTTTTGATTTTCCACTGGCTTGGGATGAGGCTGCAGGCATTTCTAAGCTTTCCTTTCTCAGGTTCACCGAAACTCGAGAGCTACCCATTGAAGATTCGACTTGCTTATTATTGATGAAGCTCTCACGTAATGTTGGCGTTGCTTCTGACGAGATCATCCCATTTGAAGATTGGCCTTCCTCTTGGGACCTTTTTGAGAAATAAAAGTTTTTTGGAGATTGCTCTTTTTGGATGGTATCTGTAGAATATCGAACAGCGTCTTGATGACCAGTTGATTCAAGTTCGAGGATCTTTTTCACATTGAGGTATGATTTCAGTGTTCCCATAACCTTTCTCAGTTTGTCCTTAGCTAGAATCGGTTTAATTCTATAAATTTCAATGGCTTTAAAGGAGAAATTGTGTTTGGTGTAATCTTTTTTGATGATTTTCATGCTCACTTGGTAAGTGTCAAGCTGAAGCTGCTGCATCCATTCGTAACACCTATTCCAACGCTCTCTCAGTTGCCTTCTGTTAGCCATATCGTCTTTCTCGCAAATTTGAACAGCGTTTTGGAATTCCACGAGCTCTCTCTGAATTAAGCTTACTTTAGAGAAGTCATAGAATATAAGGTTCAATATTTCAGTCTCGTTGTCCTTTGGAAATAATTTCTCATCATTGTAGTCGTCAAAGAGATATTTTGTCAGTTCCGGGATAAAGAAACAAATATTGAAATTTGCTACGAGCTCTACTGGAGGAAAATTTAGCAGACTCTGCGTCAATCCCTTGCTATAAGACACTATCTTTCCAAAACGTGTGATCATAATATGATTCGTTGGGACTTTTGTATGCAGGTGTTTCATGGTTGCTGTCGAATAAATTTGAGAGTTGATAATCTCAAATCTGGTGATAACACTCACAGGGACAATATACCCTTCACATGTCCGAGCAAATACCGATGGGAGCAGTCTCTGCCAGCCAATTTGGTCATTTATGGTGTAAGCAAAATTCTTCAGAATATTGTCATGGACTTCTGCAACATTTGGAGGCAGAATAGCAGAGAGGTGGAGTTTGTTTAAGTTGCTATCATCATGTTTGCCCGCGTAGCCAAAATCGGTCAATAGATTATGAGAGCAATGGGCTATTCTGCCGATATCTGACACGATGTCGACGACTATGTAATAATACTTCGAGTTCATTTGACTTAAATCGATATTCACATTGGAACCTTTTTGTAGAACAGCATTCTTTTGTTTCAGAATATCAATATTGGTTTTCAGCAACTTGAGCTCTGCGCCAGTGTCTTCAATGATATTCTGACGGAGATATAGCTTGAGATTGAGGCCCTCAACGTTGCTTGGGTTTAGAAGAATGAGACGTTCTATCTCGTTTGAAGTTTTCTGGATCAACTTAAAATGCGTTCTTCCTTTCTTGTAGAGGAGATCAAGGGAAACAAGATTGCTCTCAATGAGCAGAGAGTAGAAGTTTGAATAGTTCACCTTGATTGTTTCTATGTCGTGCTTGATCTTTTTGTGCAGCTGATCAAATTTGATGCCATCATAGAACTTTCTTTGGTACTGCTCACGTTCCTCGTGACTCATGTGAGCAACCAGGTAGCTTTGGGCAAAGTCCAAGAGTTCTTGAAGTATCATTTTTCTCAGGCTCCCAGTTGATTTTCGAATGTAATTAGAGATGTGTAAGCAAGCAGTGACAGGTTTCTTGGCGTAAAACATTTCATAACATGCAAAATCAAGAATCAGTTCCAAGGACTGAACTCTTTTTTGATTAGAAAGAGCCTTGAAGGTTTTGAGCAGTAATCTTTGGACGATTTGGTCTTGGCTCATTTTTTCTTTACTTGGAGGACCAATTTCGTAATCGGTTTCGTTGGAATAAGAATCTGAGGCCATGAACTCAGCGAGAGCCAGCTGCCCATCGGCGTGTTCGGTTTTCATATGTGTTTTTTCTGCGGTAGTTCTTATCATTCGATGCAACTGAAGACTTTGAAACCACGAAAGCTTCTGCTTAAGCCTTAATGTATCATCGTACTTGAAAATCAACATATGCAAGTTGGTATACATCTTCAACGCAAACGGCAAGGTAATAAAGTAAATTACTGAGAAATAATTGTCTTTACTCTCTGAAACATGGACAATTAATTGCATGATTGAATGCGAGATCAATAATGTCGCCAGTTTCCCAAGTAACGCATGTGTGTTCGAATGTGCGAACGTCTGCCATCCAAGGTTAGCAACCACTATCAGAAATCCAAAAACAATCAGACAGCTGTCGAGGGTCACTGCGCTTAAGTTTGCTTCTCTCACAAGGCCAGAAATCCATACCAACAAAGTGATTGCGACTGGCTCAAGTATAGAAAAAAGTTGATTTCTTTCGAGGGTTCTGTCTTCTAAAAGCTTGGCAAACGAGTGGACTCCTAGTCGAGTTGAGACTGATCGAATTGTACTGACGATAAATAAAATGAAAAATAGAGCCTGAATCCCGAGACCAAACGATCGATTATTTCTCATTGATACTGCTGCAACTCCTTCAGCTGTGGTGGGAGAGTTGGAATAAAACAGAAATTGGAGAGTGGGGATGAAGAGAATTCTCTCGACGATTAACTGGAACGAGTCACAGAAGTTAATGACGAACACCCTCCAGTGTGCCCATTCGTGAGAGGTCTTTTCATCAGATCTGGACTTCTGCCCTTTTATGGTCCACAAAGCTGAAGATTTCACAATGAAATACAATACTTGCGAGAGAAACAGCAATGAATAGATGATCCAGAGGCTGACTCTCATTATGCCGTAAACATTTAAAAATTGTATATGTGTGATGTCGGAGAGCCTTACTATCTGGAAGAGTGAGCTCAGAACCTTCTGAGATTCGATTTGTGTCGTATTTAACAGCGCCAGCTGTAAGAATCTGATTACAAGAAACATGTTCGGGAGAAAACTTGTTCTGAATGGGTTTCCATCAAAATTTTGCCTATATAAGCAGACCCCAATCGCGCTTTGAAACCATTGTAAATGTATCCGCATGGTTCAGGTTAAATATTTCTTTAAGCTTGTTTGTTTATAATTCGATTCAACAGAATAAAATATAGATCAAAAATAAATCGTGATTCTCTTGATTTAATTAGCACCTCAAAGAATTATAAAAAATCAAAGTTAGCATTCCCAAATATTTAATCTCAGCGAATTAAAATGCCAATAAAGAGAGAAGAAAAATATACTTAAGTTAAAAAATTTAATGATTAATCAAATCACTAATCAAAAATATTTATTTTGCTTTTTCAAATAGCAAGCAAAGACAGGAATTTTTTCATGAGTTGAAAAAGAGATGCTGCTTAGTGGGTACTCCGTTTCTTCAATAGTAGATGAGCACTTGCCCATAAGGAAATTGGCTATAGAAAAGACAAATTAAATTTTTAACAATTCTATAGAGATTGATATGAAATTAAAAATTTGAGAGAACAAAATTGGTTTTGGGAGGCAATATAAGCGTTCGACAAGATGTATCACTTGTATATTGAGCCTTGTTTATAGAAAACCGCAGCCTTTAGAGTTTCTATTGAGTCAGAGTTTCAAGCCTTATCTGCCTTGAAACAGCAGAATCTACAATAATAAAGGCGATTCATTTTAGACGCATCATACGATCCGCCTTCCATTTATCACTTCAGAGCATTGTCAGTATCTAAGGAAGCGCTTTTTTAAAATTAACTAGTCGTAGTTTTAATGCTCCTTAAGCATAATATGCAGAGTATGCTGACTCGGCATCTTTTCATGGTCCTTACTGGTGAGTATCGATATGGTGGTGGATGCTGGAATGAATTAGTGGTTATAAGTGATAGTTATAATGAATACACCCATTTAATGATTGAAGGAATGATGCTATTTTTCCAGGGTTTTTGCAAAATTGATTTTTGTTCTTTAATGATAAATTTATTGTCTATCTGAAGTAGAAATGGAAGTCCTCAACAGCTGACTTTGATCACGTTGAATTCTTTGTTGGACTCATTGTATCATTTACTTGTCATTTAGGTGGAGCTGGCAGCGTCCAACTCTAATTTCCATTTGGGTGATGCAGTTACATCAGATACAATGGGAGATTGAAGTTGACGGGCTGCCCGAAATGCTTTATTAATCTCTAATTCCTATCTATCAACTCGTTTATGTTTACAACCAGTTGAGCCGAACAGAGATATGAAAATTTAATTGTCGTCTCAATATACCTTTTTTCAAATTTGATCGCTAAAGAAAAATAAAATTTCATAATAATCGCCAATGTCGAGTATAATGATTGAAATGATGAATTAGTCATCTTGTCATGAAGTAATTTAGTACATAACTCATGAGTTGTCATTTTTGGGAAACTCTCCCACTTTAAATATGTAAGCTAGTTGAACTTAGCTTTTTTGTCGAATGGAATCGCCGGAGATTGGTGAAAGCCACTTTAGGTATGGAATTTGTGAGTATCTCTCTCGAAGTATCTGTCATCCGATCTCTATTTGTTTCTGACTGCAACGTCTCAATCCTCGTTGAACTTTTCACTTGCTCAATCATGCTTGGTTCTGTAGCTATCCTTTTGCTTTCTAACCAAGAATCTTGTGTACCCAAAAGTTTATGTAACATGGCAAATGGTTTTTGCTTAAGGCTGGGAATTTTCAAAGCGTTAAGAATCCTATTTTTCTGGGGGTCGTCTGAGGCCAATTCCTGAGCAGCCAGCTTCCTTTGAGAATGGATAAATTTGTCTCTAAGGTTATTTATTTGCGCCTTTGGTACATCTACTTGCTGCATACTGGAGTCATTAACAGTGATTTGCTCAGTGGATAGATTCTTCTGATGATAATATGATCCTTTTCCATTAATTAACATTTCAGGTTGGGTTGAAAGTGACTCGGCACTTCTATTCGAATGGTTGCTCATTCTCAGCGTCCTTTTGAGCGGAGACAGCGGGTTCCTCTTTCGTTCACTTTTATTATTGCTGGCCACTAGGAGACCCTGTCTCTCGTTTAAGCAACCATCATCGCACTTCATATTGGATCGTGTTGTAATAAAATTATATTTTGCACTCTGGTCCGCATCGAATGAGTCCATTTTCAGACGGAATTTTTGTTTATTTGCTCTTTCTGTCCTAATACTTGAAAACTCAGGAACCTTTGCCCGCAGGAACTCTTTTCTTGTAGTGAGGTTTTGGAAGATAATGCGGGACTCAGAACTCGTATCACGAGGAATCCTGCTTAAAACATCTTCAGATTTGGTTGCTCTGGCAAAAGGAGGCGGAGAGTCCCTCCCTCTGATCGTCCTTCCTCGCTTCTCCAACTCAGTCATATTTTCGAAATTGCCATCAGTTATGCCAACTGATCGTTTGATCTCCTGAACAGTATCAATATGTTGGCATTTTGCAAGCGTTTCTTCGTAATTCCCCCATTTATTTTCCGCCTTGCGTGTCATTTTAGTAAGGAAATTCTTTCTCCAATTGTTTTTGGAATGCTCATTCAGTTTGTAGAGCACTTCTTCTGGTGCATTCGAGTTCATGAAAAACGTCTTCATAATAATAACAAGTTCAATTCTCGATAGGAAAATCGCCTGAAATTACCTTTCTATCAAGTTTATACACCTCAGCATTTTCGCTTCGGCAGGTCGCTGTACACTCTCTGCGTCGAGACAACTGCACAAGGTCTAAATCCCCTAGCACTTCCCCAGCTGATATTAGCGCAACCTATTTCTCTTGGTTAAGTTGAAAAACCCAAAAGTTCAGTACCCGCAAGCACTCTTTCTTTCGAATTTTTCTCTTCCAGTGAGGGTTTATCGACTTGAACAACTTAACATCGTTGTGGTTGACTTTTTTGAAGATGGGCGAGTTCACAAATGATTGGTCAATATTGCAAATATCGACTTCAATATTCTTAGTTAGCTGATTCAAGACAAAAAACAGGAATCTAGAAATGCGTGTAATCCAGTTGTTTACCTCAACAGTACCACTTTTGACAAAAAATAGGTCTTTCACTTCACTATCCTGCTTAAAGATCACTTGACCGTGTTTAAATTTCACAATTTCAACATTTCGCACCAACGCTGAGACATTTTCAATAGGCCAACTCTTCAGTAAAGGCACGTTTTTAAAAAATTCCAGTTTTTCTTTCATGTTCTTATCAAAATGGTCCACTTTGAATTTCATCATGTTAATATGACCAAGAAATCACGATTGCTAGATTTACTTATCACACGGTGGTATGTGGAGCGCTTGAGGGTTGCTAAATAACATTTTTCTCGACATACGACAGTTGCTGTTCTATAATTCAAACAGTTAGCAGTTCAAAACTTGTAGGCTTGGATTACCTTGGCAGACACTCATTTAATGCTATTTCTCCAAAGTAGTTTGGGGCATAGAGAATGTTTAAAATAAGATGGTCAGGAAAGGATCGAAGGAGTTCTTCTTGTGACAGTATTGGGTCGTCTTTATTGACTTCAATCCATTCAGAGGGAGCTTTTTCTTCTGTGTGTCCATCTTTTTCAATCGTAGGGCCATAATCCAGCAATCTCAGGATAGACTGCCGATGAGTCCGACTGCGAACCTGCGTCTGTCTTCTTTGAGGACTCTTTTCAGCGGAGATTTTGTCAGGCCTTCGAAAATTGAGATTCGATTCTTTAATAATATACACGCTCCCTTGTAGCAGCAAAAACAATTGGGAGCCAGGATCTCCTATAAAGAGTATTATCAAATATCCTTGGCATCCAGAAAATAAATGCCTGAGTAAAAGACGACATCATCCTTATCTAGCTCCTGTAGTCTGATTTCCCGGACGACATTCAATTGAACCTCTTCTTCCAAGCATTGCTCTAATTGACCAAAGAAATCTATTTTGCCCAGAGTTTCTTGAAGAAAATGCAAGTCGTTCAAAGATCTGTCATTCTCATATTTTCGGAGAATGGATATCAAATTCTAAAGGAGTTGGCTGGTTCAAAAGAGTTTTATGTACTTCAAAGGTGTGGCGATCGAAGTAAGTCGTAGTGTGCGGGTTCTCTTGACCAACAGCATCCATATATTATGATCGAGTCTTCAGCAGTGTTACAAATAAAGGTTTGTTATTTTTATTTGGTGTTCAGTTCACTACTATTGAAGAAGAAAAATCTCTACTGAGAATTTAATGTACACGGAAATTCTTTCGAATCTTCTCTGAAATTGGCCAGATAAAGGAGAATGAACGATGATGCCACAGCTACCGCACTCTAGTAATAGCCGATAATCACAAACATTTATGAATTTTTTAAAATTCGGTTTCATGTTACAACGTTAGAAGAGAAATATGATACATAAAAGTAGACTCTAGCTAACCTTTGGAGAGAGTGCTTAGACGAAAGCAATTAGTTTGAATGTAATTCATCATAATCTTACTTGAGCATGAAGGATTTTATATGCAGCTCAGCCAATCATCGAGGAAATATTATTTCGATAACTCAACACAACTGGATCATATCAATCGTTATTCGCGAACACTGACAATTATTGTCATTAATGCATATTTCATTTGGTTCCAAAACCATCATTCTTACTGAATGAGTCACAAACATTCGATAAAGCATTTCAAATGGGGGACTTCTATCATTTCTTCGTGTCTTATCAGAGGCCGCAAACAAAAAACTCTTCATTATGGTACAGATATTCAAAAATACACAAGAAATTACTTTAAAGACAATGCTACACATAAATAAAAATTTTACCTCATTAAAACTGCCATAATAATAATGAAAGCTCTTCAGAATGTGGAAACAAGCTATATTGGCCATTTATATAGAGAAAGGTATTAACACTATATCTAATCTAAGCTAAGATGACTTTAACAACATTAACAGAGAATATCGAAAGCATGTCCAGCGCATGAACGATATATTTCAAGGGAAACTCCTCAAGAACAAATATTTAGATGACAGTCACAAAGAAAACCAAGATTTGAGACTCCAAAACCATTGGAAAGCTCGTCAGAGATCAGAGGGAGCGAGATTATATAAAATTCAAAGAGAAAACGACCTATTACTGGGACGCTTGGTCAAAATCTCAACAAGAGAACCAAAAATCCCAGACAGTAAAAACTCCTAGACCACAGATTGCAATAGCTGTTTTTTTTAGGCGGCAGAAGTCGAATTGAAGAGTCTCAGCTCGATCGTTCTCACATATCCTCTCTTTTTGAGAATGGAAAACTGACTTCTTTGAATGCAGTGGAGAGGAGACTAGCTGCTAAAAAGATTGAAGTAGAAAATGAAAGTTTATCGGAGCGGATTAAACTCAAGTATCAGCAGCAATATTGACTTATGCATTTACTGGCTATAATAGACGGTCTGACCTCTCAAAGAAAAAACTTGAAGTTGATTACACAAAGCATCAGAAGCTGGTTAATATGCTTCGTAAAGTGGAAATAAGAGAGGACATTTCTCGTCCTCAAATCATTCGAAGAGGGTAATTTCATTAGAGATTAAAATGAAATTGAATGGCATTTTAGAGACCTGGTTTATCGAAAAGATGGGAGAATTGCTTCAAAATCTAAAATTCTTCCTCCGTTACCGCAGGCAATGTATCATAAAAAGCTGCTCGGAGAATCGAGTCTTAACGTAAGTATGAGTCATAGAGAGCTTGGAAATGGGCGTATGCGAAGTGGGAGGAATGCTTCGTTAGCTGACATTGGCAGCGTGAGATTTTTGTATTGGCGTAATCGCTAACAATGAATAATGATTTTAGAGGTACGATCCGAGTGAATTTGAAACACGGCAAAAAAATAACAGAAGCTCTTCGAATATAGGACTTGAAATTCCAAGTAAGAATGTATCATTAGATCATGGTGAAGAAAGCGGGCGGAAAGGTGAGTAAAGTGAATTGAGTGCAGAGATCCAAAGTTGTTGTGTTATCTGAATCATTAGATTGTTAATCAATCTGAATTTTTGAAGCTTCGTTAAGTAATGACTAGTGTCAAATTTCTCCATATTTTCTGTATTTGTTTGATTAACTTTAACAATTACATCACATCAATGGGTTCTATGATAAGAAATTCTTCCCTTTTATAAAAAAATGTGTTATCAGTCAATATGTCTCTTTGATATAAGGTTTAGGAATACCTATTTGCCGCATAATTACAACACTCAATGTAGAATAAAAAAATATATATATTTTAGATACACGCAACTGACTAGCTAATGCTTTCTATCGTGACGAGATCACTGATCAATTTGGAAAACCTAAGTGAATATTGAATTTTGAAAATGATGCAATGCAAAGCTCGAGATGAGCTGATTGAAAGATAGACGCTCTCACATTGAGAGAACCTATAACACAAACGGAAAAGCAAGTACTTTTAGTGGATTTGGTGTATCTCAAGTAGACAAATTTGTGAATTTACCTGGTAACCTTTGGAACGATATTAGATTTGTAGGATAGTAGCTTGAGCCAAAAATTATTTTAATAATGGTAATTAGTTGGAAAATATAATTAGGTTAGAAGAAATATACAATAGAGAGATAGAGAACCGAGTTTTATTCCCCTGCTTCTTTCCTCTCTGATGATGATAAGAAGTAAGAGAGAGCTAATAGCATTATCTGTCCCAATAAAAAGATCTATTTTCCATAACTTCCCATTAGCGAGGCAACTTTTTGAAAAAATTCATTCATAGAGATCATGAGGCACAGAGACTGTGAGAAGAATTCGCCTGTAGTATTTGCCTTCAAGACGCGGAAATTGGAAACAAATGATCCAACTATTAGCTATCTTCAATAATTTTTCTCCGAGAGGATAACTGGTTTAATCAATGCCTTTCGTGACTGCTCAACAGTCAAACCAAGTGTCGTTCGGGCAATTTAGGATATTTATCAAGGTTAAGAGTTCAAATAGTTTTCTTGGTCTTATGCTGTTTGAAATCTTCTCTATGATGCGAGTGGAATAAATTCATACATTTAAGACATTCCTCCAACCGTCTGCACTTCTTTCAAAATTATGGTGGATTGTCTTTAAGAAATGCTAAACAGCACGTTGAAAAGGATATGGAAGCCTAAAAATTAGTTAGATCGTCGGGATTCTAAGAATACGGGTGGTTTTCGTTCAAACGATAGCGTTATCTAGTCAGAATTTCGGAGGGTTCAAAGCAACTTTAAAATTTTAAAAGGCATGCATTAAATTTGTTTTTAGCAATCCCAACCGGATTGAAAGTCATAGCTACTTATATAACTCCTATATCTGCTTAGACAATCAAATAATCGTCAAGAAAGAACACCATTTGGGCCCAACTTGGAGTATTGTCTCCAATGTCTTCTCAGAAAACTATAATGAGGTCAATTGTCAGTGAGACACTCTCTTATGAGTGACATGGGTTCGTTAGTACTTTGATTTAATTGATATCGTGACGCTTCTTTCGGAAAATATATTTTGTTCATGAAGCTTCTAAAAGCTTGAATAAAATCAAACACCTATTAAATAAAAATTTAATTCGAAGAGGATTCGCGAAGAAAGATCGCAGTCATTCTTTAAAACCACATAATTCAACCCAATTTTCTTTCACCTGAGAAAAAGCTCGCCAATGGTCTAACTCACTACTTTGAGAGCTCTTATGTTTGATTGCTCCTGTCCCTGCAATCATTTTTCTACTTTTTCAGATCAGGTAAGCACAGGCTCTTATTCAGAACAAAACAATCAAAATTCTCAAGGTTGACAAACTCGGATTGGAACTCTTTTTTTTAGTCAAACTCCCCCTCTACTGTTCCAAGTTACAATGCCTAGCGAAATCATACGTTCTCAATTCAAAATACGTACAAAACACAAGCGCTTTTTGCCTGGAAGAAATTTCATACGAACTACTATCACATTTCAGTATTTCTTATCCCTAGCAGCTTTAGCTTTGTAGGCTTCCTTGGTAGGTTTATTTTACAGGTTCACTAATTCGCTTGCATGATCGAAAGTCAGCGTCAATTATTATCACGTTCTTGATTGCTCTAGATTGCTTCTCTATTCAGTATTTTTTTCCTCATAAAAATCTGAGAACAAATTCAACGTTAATCATTTTGGTGACGTAGGAACAAATCAATTCTTCTGGTTCTCGAAGATTGAATTGTTGTTCTCTAACTCGTTCATAGAATATCTGGCGCTTAGCTTCTAATTCTATACTGACGGAATATAGTACTAAGCTATCCGCTCGAAATGGCATTCAACAAAAAAGGTTCATCAGCATATCCTTTAATAAAAGGAACGTTCAGAATCGGAGTCAAGTTCTTCGATTCTGGGTTTTTGGTGAGTGAAGACCACTTTTCAAAACAGTCAGTCCCAAATTGATTTAATGATAACTGAAAAATTGAAGTTTTACTGATGAAAAATGATTAGAAAGTTCTTGATTATTCTGAGAATATCGGTTGTTTATAACTAAATAAATTCATTCCTGAGGAAACTGAAGTCGTGATTTATCCTTAATCAAAGCTCCTAAATGGAAGCTTTTAATTTTCTTATAATTCTCAAGTTATTATGCAAGAAAACTCCGCGAATCTAGATCTCGCCGACAGTGTACCTCAGACAGTAGCTAATACTTCTGATGAACAAAAACTGCGAGTCCCAAAATTCCTTAGAAAGCTGCATGAAATCGTCCAAGTAAAATTTATTTCCAACACTAACAATAAATTAACTTTTGGCAGGATCCCGCCTTTCAGGATTATATCGAATGGACTCCTGATGGAAAGTCCGTTCTCATAAAAAACTCTGAGAATTTCGCTAAACATGTGCTCCCAGTCTTTTTCAAGCATAAATGCTTCCCTTCATTCGTACGTCAGGTATTAAACAATTTTACCATTAAATTAGAATTTTTTTCGGCCAATGTATAGCTCAACATGTATAACTTTAAAAAACAGAAATTCGATGACATGGATGGGTGTATTTTCTCTCATCCATACTTTCAAAGAGGACAAAAGTAAAAGCTCATAATCCTTCTAATTCGAATTGGATTAATGTTCGAAAGAGTTCTTATCGAGAAAATTAAACGTAAGAATCCAAACAGAACGAAAATAATTAAACCGAAGAGCCAAGAGAGCAAAGCACCTGAACCACCTCTCCAAAAGATCCAAAGGCAAACTAGCGAGGTAATTTCATCGAAACTGTTTCATGCTGAGATATGCATGGCCACTTAGTTGGACGTCGTAAAGACAGATTTAGCAGAGGCACTCAAGAAGATCGAGAGCCTTGAAAAGAGAGTCGATGACCTTGTGGTTGCTAACCATCGACTTGTTGGGCTCATAGAAAAGTAATTAATTTGGTGATAAAATTCAAACTTAATAATTTGGTATTACTCTTGTAGAATAGAGAAGTGTATGACACCTCAGTACATTTCATCGACAAACGCTGCGCTGACTGGAAATTACAGGGATTTACAGCAAGCTGTGAATCTTTCAAACCTATCGAATCTATCGAATTCAAACTACCAATTACTCTACTTTCCACAGAAGCATTTTATGTGACAAAAATAATTATTCAGAGATCTGCGAATTTAGATAGAATCCTATAAAAATGTTAGATCATGTGATAATTAATTTTTTTTTCTTTACAGTGGCTGCGGATTGTGTTTTATTTTGTTTTTTTTTTTGGTAATCTTTGTGCAAATTATTATATCTCGACAAAAACTTTATATTGAGTTAATTGATCCCTCTCAGTCCTTAGGTTTGGAGGTTGAGAAAAGATATAAGCTCTTAGAAGAGGATTCTCTCAAGAAATACTAAGCTGTGAGAGAACTAAGAGAATCAGTACTCTCCATTCTGCGAAAAGGTCAGGCTTTAAATTGTAGTATGAAAAAAGATTTCTTGAGATTTCCAATATGATTTTTTTGGTTGTTTTTTTTTTTGTGAATAAGAATCAGTAAGCAGCCTGACAAAACTTCTTCAGTTTATTTGTCAAAGGCTTGCCTCCTTTCTATGAATCCAGTACAGAATTTATATTTTAGAATATTGATGATGTTTTTACTCTGTTCATCGGTAGATCGTGCCATACTGAGGTTAGAAACTATCAGATGATAATGAAGCTATCCTTGATCAATTTTCATCTCACGTCATCAGCTCCCTCACTGTTGAACTATTGGACTATAAAATAGCAGAAAATACGATAAAATATCAAGTTCTTTGAAAGCAGTATTCGATATTAAAATAAAAATACTGATATTCTAACACGGTTCAAGATGAAAATTGTGATCTCGGCATCGATTCTCTGGGGTCTTCTGGCAATCGTTCCCTTCACTTTGGGTGGTGTATGCTATTTCAAGGACTCACGCAATCTTGCTCTTGTGTTGAGCCTTCTTCTTAGCAGTCTGTACTCATTGCTAGCGCTATTCTGTTTCATTAAAGCAATTCAACTGATCCGCAATACACCTTCACCCATCTATTATGTACCAAGCTTCTCTCGAAAAGTCTTTAGATTTTGGCTTCTCAAAGTGGTAGCAGGGTTCTCTCTTGCTTGCTGGACTTTCACTATCGAGACTCAATCTGAGTTTGAGAAATTTAGCGTCATTTACTCTCTCATTATACTCTCGATAGCAAACATGTACAACGCCACGCTCTGGATTCTCAGTTTTCCCTTCTATTTAACATTGTGCATATTCATTGAGTACACGAGGAAAAAAATCGCAAGCATCAGCACAATAATCGCGTTCGTAGCGATGTTTGTCCATGCCCTCGCATTCACGATATTCGAAGAGCCTCTATACAACGTATGTGACAAAATCCAAGTGAAAAACTTCTCTAGTACCTCAGGAATCACGGTGATATTTATTCTCGGATGCTTTGTCTTCTGGATCAAAAACGCCACGAAAACACCCAATGATATCTTTTTCTCGAGTTTCCACCCAACGCACTCAATGCGGTATAACCTCTGCAGACGCCTTGTCAAATATTTCTTTGTGTGTTTCCTCTCAAGTGGGGTCTTCTTGCCTGGAACCGTTATATTCTTATCAAGATATGCCAAAACCGATGGTTGCAAAGCGTTTATGGGTGTGACATTTATTGAATTCGTGGCGACCCTCTGGATCTCTTTATTCAGCGTGGGGATGATGGTGCATTTGGTGCTCAAATACCGGAGAGACCTAAGGAGGTATCAAGAAGCTGTTCTCGCCCAGCAGCAAGTTGAGGGGCAGTATTATGAGGAGCTTGAGAAGGGACTGACCTCCGTGCTCTATCAGAAAGTGAATTCGAAATTAAACACATCAGATGGCGCGACCCAAGGGAGTTTTATTGTGAGACAGTCATTTTCTAATGTAAAACTCGAAGACGAAGAAGATGAGAGTGCTCTGCATCAGAAACTTTTGGTCTCGGAGGAAGACAGGTGTCCAATCTGTTGGGTGAACTTTGAAGAGGGAAAGAGTTTGGTGATATATGTAAAACCGTGCAATCATGTGTTCCATGACACCTGCATAAGGTCTTGGGTGCGGCGTCAGCATGAGAGTTGTCCATATTGCAGAGCTCAAATCCAAAGTTCTAATTCGAATGTGTAAAGAGTTCCAAATTCAACTTCTTTGTAAGTTTGATAAAATGCTGTTGATTATTTTTCCTGTTCATAATTATGCTGTGATTCTGAAATTTTTGTGAACATATTTTCTTAAAGAAAAATCTTGTTTTCAAACTTTGGAGTTATTTAAAATACTTTCACTCCGAAATAGAGCGCTTAAAAGTAATCAGGCAACTCACGCATGATAAGAGAGTAGAGATTGCCAAATATCAGAAACCCCAACTTTAAAATGCAGCTCCTGACTGTTTTAATTGATCACTACTATTGACATTTTAAATAAGAAAGGTTTATTTTGGTGTTTTTGGGAGAAAGCACTAGTTCTGTGTACAACCTTCTTATAATTCGGCAGAATTAATGTGGTTGACTATTAATAGCATATTATTCCTATCATAATTAGAAAGACCGCTTCTTTAACCAAAAAAAAAAAGTTAGTTTAACCTCTTCAATTCATACTTATAATGCCATTTAATTAGTTAACTGATATTAGTTAAGTTGGGGATGGTTTAAATACACCATATATTAGTATAAGCATAAATCTAATTACACTGAGTCTTTCTGAATTATTTGCCGCTTGGCGAAAGCAGCACTTTTCCCTTTGAGCCATTTTCATATTGGTATTTCATTGCTTCTCGTGCTTCGTCAAGACTGAACACCTTCGAGATATGTGTGGCAAACACTCCTCTCAATCCTGCGAAAATCTTCTGGAATCCCTCAGCTATTTTCTCCTTCGGATGGGTTTGGATGTGTTTTGCTACCCAAAATCCATTAAGAATAGATTCTTGACTGAGAAGTGCCCAAAAGTCGACATGAGCTTGAGTGTCTCCTTCAAGTATTCCATATACACTAATCGTGCTCTTCTTTGGCATCAACCAAGCAAGTCTATCTGTGAATTGTCCTCCAATCGCATCGTACACCTTTCTACAGTCCAATGAGTTCACAGCCTCCTTAAACTTCTCTTCGAAATCTTCATCTTTGGTGTTCAACACATAGTCAGCTCCAGACTCTTTCAGTTCTTTGATGTAGGCATTATTTCTGACCAAATTGATCGTTTTGATGCCATTCTCTTTCATCACCTTGATGAACATGCGACCAAGGGAAGATGAGCCAGCAGTGTGGACTACACTCTTATGTCCTTCAGCTTGCAACTCTAGGAGCATCATATAGACAGTCATAGGGTTGACAAAAGTGCATGCTGCCACATCAATTGGAGCATCAGGTGGAAGAAGGTGGCAATTGTCGGCTTCCGCAGCGACATATTCAGCCCATGCTCCCATAGCGAAACAAAATATCTTATCTCCTGGTTTGAACTTGGACTCGCAATCCTTCCCTACTTCAACAACTTCTCCTGTCCCCTCAAAACCGATTGTTATTGGAAGTGGAAGGTTGCATGTCGCGAAGTATTTTCCTTCACTTGACAATTTATCCGCTGGATTGCATGAAGTGTAGAACATTTTGACCAGGCTTGGAGATATTGTTGGAATTGGAATTTCAACAGTCTCCACGGGCTTTGAAAAGTCCTTTGCTTGAACAGCTTTCATAGTTTTGTGAATTTCCATTTTTTTAGAATTAAAAAAAGAATTATTTAATAATCTTCTTAGAACACTCTAAATATTGCTCAGTACTGGATTGATTACAAGATGCCAAACAAGGCTTCACCAATAACGAACTTTGGTGTAAATTGCCACTCAGGAACTCTATCTCTCTGATCTAGCGAAATTCCTTTGCTAGCTCAATTATTATCTGAACTAAGGAGGAGAATACTAATCGCGAAGAGATTGTTAAATGCGATGCTCTGTATAAGAGAGAAATAGAAAGAGCGAGGATCATTCGAAGACACGAATGTTGTTTGTGCTTTCTATTAAATTCTTTAAATTCAAATATCAATCAAGAGAGTTTTTTTGTTTGTTTTCTTATGTAGCAAATTTCATCTCCAAATTAAGCTCTATGATTTTCAACAGAAGATACTTTTTCTTTTTGATTGTTATTAGATCTATTCAATTATGCACTCATGAAATAATGATTCTTTGGTTAGATTTCATTTGACTGAGAAATCATGAAAATACATTCGTATGACTTCTTTATATTAATATCATTATTTATTTAGTTTTACCCCTTAATTCCTAAGCGTGCTGGAGAGAGCAACACCTTACCCTCAGAGCCATGCTCCTGAGAATATTTTATGGCTTCATGTACTTCGTCAAGACTGAATACCTTAGAGATTTTAGTAGCATAGGTACCTTTTAATCCTGCAAATATTTTTTGGTAGCCTTCTGCAATCTTCTCCTTTGGATAGTTTTGCATCGCCACTGGGAGCAAGAAACCCCCAATTTTCGAGTCTTGGCTGAGAAGTGCCCAGAAATCAGCATGAATTTGAAGATCGCCTTCGAGTACTCCGTATACATTGATCAAGCTTTTTTTAGGCATCAGCCAAACAAGTTTTCCAGTAAATTGTCCTCCAATCGCGTCGTACACCTTCCTGCAATCAAGTGAAGCTACCAATTCTTTAAACTTCTTTTCAAAGTCTTCGTCTTTCGTGTTCAACACGTAATCAGCTCCAATTTCTTGAAGTTCTTTGATGTAGGCATTATTTCTGACCAAATTGATCGTTTTGATGCCATTCTCTTTCATCACCTTGATGAACATGCGACCAAGGGAAGATGAACCAGCAGTGTGGACTACACTCTTATGTCCTTCAGCTTGCAACTCCAGCAACATCACATAAACGGTCATAGGGTTGACGTAAGAGCAGGCTGCAACGTCGATCGGAGCGTCAGATGGAAGGTGATGACAGTTATCACCTTCACTGACGGCATATTCAGCCCATGTTCCCATAGTCACGCAAAACACTTTATCTCCCGGTTTGAACTTAGATTCAAAATCTTTGCCGACTTCAACAACTTCTCCTGTTCCTTCATAACCAATTGTCAGAGGAAGTGGAAAACTTCGTGTTATAGAGTTTTTTCCTTCGCTCGACAAGATATCTGAAGGATTAACTGAAGCATAGAACATTTTGACCAGAACTTGGCTTGATGATATTTTTGGGATGGAGACCTCAACAGTTTTCAAGGGCTTTCCCCATTCCTCAACTTGGGCGGCTTTCATTGTTTTTTGCGATTCCATAATTTTTCGAAATTAAAAATAGAATTATCGAAAGATAGGCGAAGAATTCTCAAAAAGTTTATCAATGAACAAGCAATTGAAATAGAACCTTATAATTGTTCTATCTTCGATCAATAGCTGTGTAAGAATTTGGAAACAAGGGAGAAATACTTTCCTTTCTCCATAATCGATGGGATGTGTTCTTGAGATTAGGTCTAAATACATTCCAAACATCAGTAATTGGTAGACAAAGACATTTCAAAAGTTTTTCTTCTTCCTTCTAGAAGGATAGATGGAAGACGCCTTCAAAAATACAGATCTTCTTTAGATTTTATGTAAGGAATATCAGTAACGCCCATAAATTCTCATGAAATACGTAAAATTATTCATTCCATAATGGACTCAGGCTGTCTCTTTGTGCGTTGACAATCAGTATGGAGATTACCTTTATAATAAAGGCCCTCTTGGCTTCATTTGCAATTTATGTCTGTGAGGTCGCTTCCTTTAAAATCAAAATTCAAAAAGAAAGTAATGAGGAAGTCCGTTTATTAACTAATAGGCAGGTAGTAGATAACTGTCGACCTAAGGGGAAGTAGCTTTACCCTAAAGACTTAGGCAGACGTTAGGACTAAATGGCGCCTTGTTTACATAATAGAATTGATGAGACTTAAATCTAAAATAGGTCTCAAGCAGACAACTTGATCAAGATCTGATGGTAAGAAAGTAAAAAGTTTTTTTTTTTTCCCAAAAGATTCCTAGTAAAGACTTAAGCTATCATTTTTTTTTTCTGTCTTTCTCACACAGAAGGATTTGTTTTTCCAACATATTTTTTGTGTTGATGGTTGGTGAAGTTGTTCAATTCATACTTATGAAATCACATGAAATCTTAGGAGGAGTTGCTTCTTAATATTCATTATTTAGTTATTTGCCAGTTGGAGAGAGTAACACCTTGCCCTTGGAACCATGTTCCTGGGAGAACTTTATCGCTTCCCTGACTTCATCAAGACTAAACACTTTCACGATTTGAGTGGCATACGTTCCTCTCAATCCTGCGAAAATTTTCTGGAAGCCCTCTACAATTTTCTCTGTTGGATGATTTGCCATTTTCACTGAGAGCCAAAAGCCACCAATTGTTGAATCTTGGCTAAGAAGAGCCCAGAAATCGGCATGAACTTGTGAACCTCCCCCAAGCAGCCCATACACACTAATATTACTCTTCTTTGGCATCATCCAGACCAGTTTACTTGTGAATTGTCCTCCAATTGCATCGTACGCCTTTCTGCAATCCAATGAGTTCACAACCTCCTTAAACTTCTTTTCGAAATCTTCATCTTTGGTGTTCAACACATAGTCAGCTCCCATTTCTTGGAGTTCTTTGATATATTCATCATTTCTGACCAAATTGATCGTTTTGATGCCATTCTCTTTCATCACCTTGATGAACATGCGACCAAGGGAAGATGAGCCAGCAGTGTGGACTACACTCTTATGTCCTTCAGCTTGCAACTCTAGGAGCATCATATAGACAGTCATAGGGTTGATGAAAGCACATGCTGCAACATCAACTGGAGCGTCAGATGGAAGAAGGTGGCAGCTGTCGCCTTCGGCGATGACATACTCAGCCCATGTTCCCATAGTTATGCAGAACACCTTGTCTCCCGGTTTGAACTTGGACTCGACATCTTTGCCGACTTCAACGACTTCTCCTGTTCCTTCAAAACCGATTCCAATGGGAAGTGGAAGGTTGCATGTCGCGAAATATTTTCCTTCAGCTGATAGTATGTCTGCTGGATTACATGGAGTGTAGAGCATCTTGACAAGAACCTGGCTTGAGGATATCTTTGGGATTGGGATTTCAACAATCTCCACAGGCTTTGAAAAATCCTTCACTTGAACGGCTTTCATTGTTTTTTGTGACTCCATCTTTTTTTTTTAGATTTTAACTAAAGAATTATTCCAAGATATTCGTAGAATGATCTGAAAATTAATTGCGGGTCTTTAGGCCTACTACTACTAACACCAGTGATTCCCAACAATCGAAATGGAAGTTATCGACTGTCCAGTCTTCATGGTATCAGTTAACGAACACTAGTGATTGAGCCAGGTGAAATCACATAAGTTATTGGACATTCTTATGTGTTCTAATGCCGAATATATTAAAACGTATAACATTCAAAAATTGGAAGAAATCTCCTCGCCGGCAGAATGGATCCCCATTTAGCAAGCAAAATATGAAATGTGTTTCTGGATGGAAGCATTTTCAAAGGATAGAAAAGAATGAGAAAAATAAATTAGTATTTTAGAAAATTTTTTTTTTCGAAAATCGAAACTTGGTGTTTTTTCTTCTCTTTCTCTCTCTCATTCATTTGAATGAGAAAGATTTATCAATGTGTGTTGTAATAGATATTTGTATTAGATAGGCTCACTTAGCATTGCCCTTGAACTATCAGATAATTTTGAATGAAAATCATGACGAGATTTTTAGCTGATCATCAAGATTTGTGAAAATAGACGGAATCTAAGCTCTCATAAAATTGTAGCAACGAGAAAGGATGTAATATCACTATATTAAACTTGCTTGCACCCTACCTCTTGGCTCATTGTTGGCCAAGTGTTTGCATAGTGGAGTTGGGATGATCCATTCCGCCAGGATTATTTGTATTTCTTAACGTTTTTTTCATTTCCTCCCAAATTCAAATTCACTATATTTTTAATATGTCCAGAAAACTAATGAACATAGAGGTTATGCAATGCGTAGCCTTATATATGATAATATTCATTTTTGGCATTGCTAACAGGCCGTTCTTTTTTTTAAAATGATCGATATCAAATTAACTTGCTAGACTCAACGTCAGCAATACGAGAATTCTTGAAGTCCAGAAAGAAATCCCTAATTCCCTCGAATAAGTAACTATGAGAGTGATTACACGAAACCGAGATAGATTCTTGATTTAAAACTTTGCATTTATAAAAATAGTAAACGAAGCCAACTTACTCGATTCCCTTAGCTCTGAAGTGCCACTAGATGAAAATTAGAGCTGGCCATGAAGAGAATTTTGTTCATTGTGTTACCCTAAGTCTAATAACTAAAAATTAAATCGTATACAACGATATGTAAATGAATTTTCCTTTTATTTGACATAACCCGTGCTAGCTTACGTATTGGGTATGCCCTGATTTAGAGCCTACGGTTTTCGAAGTATTTCAAACTCTAAAGAGTAGAATTTGTATTTTCCCTTTGGACCTCTTAATTCAGCAGTTGGACAGTCTGTATTTATAAGTTGAAATACTCAACATCTCTCCGCTAGCCTAACAGTTACTCTCAACATTTATTTAAAATGCTCGAAGCCAGAAAAGTTGCTCTCTTCACTCTTTTATTCTATCTTATTACTGCCCTGGTTAAATTTTAATTTCGGAAACTATTGACTTTAATTTGATTTATGTGAATAAAACCCAGACTAATAATGGGTATTTCGCTTTCTTCGTAACATTAGAAACCGTATTAAATGGTTTGATTTGGCAACCTTGCTCTCTTTTTTGAACTTCCAGCTGTTTGAGAGGCTGGTCCCACCTCCAAAGACAAGCGTCACATAGGAGCAATAACTTAATTCAGCAATAAACTCTCAATATGAGAAGAGTCCTATACAGATTAAATAAGTTTAATCGGATACAATACTTCGCTTTGTTAATTAGATCGCTCAGAGCATCTTGCCTACTGATAATAAATTTTCATTCAAATTACTAAATAAAAAAAATTTTCAGTAAGAACGCTCGTTCAACATACCTCATTGCACTCTGCTATGCTCCAATCTCCAGATTTGGTGTCTCCAACAACAATACAATCTCCCAAGAACGGTACTACCACGAATGAAAAGTTTTCTCAACAAGAACCTTTCCATTTGTTGACTGCAGCAATTAATTCAATTTCATTGATTGAAAAAAGATGCAAAAGGAAAATTCTTGGCAAGATCACCAGCTTCACTCCGGAACTCTCGCTCAAAGTCCGCTTCCTGATGCGAACTACCTTAACTGCTCTTTTCCTATTTACGCAAGCTATTTTACTTTTCCCATCATTCTTCCATTATGCATTGCTCTTTCTGTTATTTAACGTGGGTTTGCTGTACCTAATCAAGATCAGAGACTTCAATTCAATGACTCACGCACTTACTTACGCTCCTCCTCTCATCTGCTTCTTAGCCTCGTTCGGTGAATCTAAACAATATTTCTTGGTCCTGGCAATTTCGTATATCGTCGTCTTCACGAACTCGTCTGTCGCATTATCGCTCTCACGACAGGCCCAAAGCTATGGACTCCTAGCACTGTCTTACTACATTCATTGTATGATCAGTAAATTCAATATTCAAGGAGTTTTTAATGTGATACTTATCGGAGCGAGCTTTAGCATGTCCGCGTCGCAGTTTTTATCTACCCATGTCATAAAATCAGGGCAGAACATCAAAATTCTGCTAGGAAAAGTTGAGAGAAGAGACAAAAAGATAGTCTTGCTTGAAGGAGAGAAGAAAGAGCTGGATCAGCGTCTGAGTATGCTCGCTGCGGAAATCCGTCAAAAAACAGAAGATCTAAGCTTGGCAGTGAATTCCCGTGAAATTTTTCTCAACACTGTGTCTTCTGAGCTCCGTAACCCTTTAAACTCTTTGATCGGATACATCGACTTACTCTCAATGGAACTGAAGGATTCTTCATCTTTGGAAAATCTCGAAAACGCCAAGCACTGCTCAGAGTTGCTGCTTTGCTTAATTAACAACCTCCTTGACGGTGCGAAAATTCATGCAGGGAAGCTGGATCTCCATATACAGCCTCAAAATATCTTCTGGTTCATCGAAAAACTCTGGGCAGTTGCTAGTCCAAACATCAAAGTGAAAAACCTGAATGGAATCATTCTCGTGTCTAAGAACGTCCCTCCAGTCCTTGAATTTGATCAGCACCGTCTCATGCAAATATGCCTAAATCTGCTGCATAATTCGATTAAGTTTACCCAGAAAGGCTACGTCAAAGTGAGGTTTTCATGGACAGTTGACATCGTCAGAGAGTCTCCAGCGCTCGGGAACCGAGGCATCTTCGCAAGAAATGTTGCCAAAAAGGGTGGTTTGACCAGCGCCATGACAATGAGTTATCTGCCTCAGAGAATCGGAGAGAAAAAGAGCATGATGAGCATGATGAACAACATCTACACCTCGAAGACTTCTGAGGATCTGCCAAATCGCAATCCAAAATCAATTAGTTTGGATGTTGAGTCTATCCAAGCGAGAAAGCGGTTCAAAGAGTTCCTTAATCACGACAAGCGGACCAATTTCTTTTCTCGAGACCAGGACGAGGTAGACGAGAGCTCCATCAACTCTGCCAGCAACATCTCAGACTCTGTGAAATCGATCACAATCCAAAAAATAACATCACGGAAAAACTCCTACGACTCCGCTATTAAAAAACACGGGAGCAAACATGGCGACAGCGCCGATCCATCCCTCCCTCCGATTTCAGATTCAGGAGAGGACGATGAATCAACCACAGTAAGCGATCAGGTCACAAAGCACTCATCTGCTCATGGGCCTAGCCTTAAGGATATCCGAATGAAAGACATGGACTTCGATGAATTGAATTTCAACATCAGACGCTTCAAAAAGGAAGTCCATAAACGCCAGCAATCTCCTCCGCAGCACGATTTCAGTGAAATGGCTGTTATTAACGAGGATAAGGACGAAAGAACTGCGGAACGAGGCAAACTATTTATCGAAATCACAGATAGCGGGTGTGGCATAAGTCGCGAGGCCCAAGATCGAATTTTCTCGCCGTTTGAGCAAGGAGACTCTTCCATAACGAGGAAGTTTGGAGGCTCTGGAATGGGTCTCTATATTACCAAGCAGTTGGTTGAGAAGATGGGAGGCAGTATCAAAGTAGAGAGCGAGATAGACGTCGGTTCGTACATCATGATCTCGATTCCATTACGAACTTCTTCTGCGAGCGTCACTCCGTCATTCAATTCTCTCCTTGAAAGTTTACCAGACGAAAACAAAAGCAGAAAGCGTGTGCTGGTAGTGGATGACAGCTCGTATAATCGCGATATCCTGGAGAAATTCTTCAAAAAATACAAATTGGAAGTTCGAATGGCCAAAAACGGCGACGAGGCCGTCCAAATCTATTCCAAACACCCCGAACACTATTTCTCTCTGATTACCATGGACTTAGAAATGCCAGTTATGGATGGACTCACCGCCTGCAAAATGATTCGGAAGCTCGAGAAAGAAAACAATATCAGCAAGAAGATACCTATCGCCATCATCAGCGGCAATATAGAGGAAAGAGAGTTCTGCCTGGACCCCAACGGACCGATCGCTGCTGATTATTATTTCAGGAAGCCAGTGACTTTCGCTGATCTGGATAGTTTTGTTCCTAAACTTCTCTTGGATGATAAACCCGTCAAGCCTCTGGGGTCAAAATGCGGTGTCCTCATCGTTGATGACGATGTGCTGGGAATCCAGTTCCTGCAGAATTTTTTCAAGAAGTATGGATGTGAATGCAGTTTGGCGACTGATGGAGAAATTGCTATGGAGACTGTTCAGAGAGTGTACGACAAGCTAGATTTAATCCTGTTCAACTGTGAGGTGCCGAAAAACTCGAACATGGAGGCTGCTTTAGCAATTAAAAAGTATTTAGAGTCGAAGCAAAAAAATGATACGAAAATCGTGGTGCTAAGTGGAAGAATAGACGAGAAGCTAAAACGCCATTGCGATAAGCTTGGGTTCAACTTTTTGCTGTCCAAGCCTGTAAAAGTGCAACTACTGAAGCAACTTCTCCATCTTTAAGAGCTTTCGTTGATGTTTCTACTTGGAGTTCTCTCTGCGTGCTATTGACTTGAGAAAAGGTTAATTTGTGCATAAGATAAGGATTAGTTAGGATCTAGCAGCGAGCAAGAAACGATATTATATGATATTTATCTTATCTGATGAATATTTATGCTCTTTGTTAATGGTATTGGAGAAGGAGCTTTCTCGAAACAGTTTAAGAGATTAACAATTCTCACCAACTATGAAAATTTCACTCGGACAAATTATGAAATTAACAAAAGTGCATTGTTACATATCAAAAAATGCAAATACATTGCTGATTGGAGCCAATGTATTATGGGATTATATATCATTTGACAATTATTTTAATAGGCGTATCTAAACTCACTATCTCACATTCACACAAATCAAATATACTCCAAAATTTTCGAGTACTATAATAGCCTTTGCAAACAGTAAAAAATTAGTGTATATCATATTTTTTGAGTATCTTTAAAGCCTCTTCAAATGATAATGGCTTTACACAATAGTCGTCGAAGCCTGACTCCAAGATGTTTCTAACATCTTGCTGCTCGCTTATTCCCGTGCAAGCCACAAGCGGAACCACTTGAATTTGGTTACTTCGCATAAGGGATTTAAGCTCAGCTGCTGCCTTAAATCCATCCATAATGGGCATATGACAGTCCATGAAAATCAGCGAGAACATCTTACAAACAGAGCACTTAGTGCTTTGAGCCCGGCCCAGAACTTTACTTATCACTTCCTTCCCGTTAAAGCAGGAATCGAAAGACACCTTCAGTCGGTCTAAAATCGTTTCAATGGCTAAGATGTTGTAAGGATCATCATCTACGATCAATACTTGTGCACAGGAACACTTCCTTGGTTCTTCAAAATCTTTCGCGCTTACTTTAATCAGATCATGACTTCTCCGAGTCTCACGATTTCGTTTGAGAATGGCCTGTTGCCGGTTCCGTTGTTCCTCCAAATAGAAGGGACTAACTTCATTTTCGAAAGGAATAGTTGACATATCCTCCATGTCATTCTGACTGTCAAAGCACATGTTATCTAAATCTTTATCTCCGCTAGGCAGCCGGAGAGACCTGCTCCAGCTTAGGAATTTCTCCTTCTGATTTGAGTTTTCTCGACGTTTCTGAAGATTTAAATTAACTCCTGCCGACGTCGGACTGATCAGCATCCCATATAAATCTGGAGGGAGAAAGTCCTGATTGACCGACAGCTTCGAATCGAATTCCGTTCTCTGACGCATCAAGTTTTTCGATTTTCGTACATTGTTGAAGGTTTTCTCTTCCACGATGAACGAAAATTTGGAGCCATAATTCAGCTTCGAGTCTATTTTAATTCCGCTCATTTCCGCATTACTCGGTCCTAGGCTTTTCGATAGCGCATTCGCAATCGTCAATCCCAATCCAACGCCGTATGGGTTGATGTTAGCTCTGTTTCCGTTGTCTATATGTGTATATGCCTGAAACAGCTTTTTCTTATCGGGCTCTGACAGGCCAATCCCAGTATCAAATACCTCGATTGACAACAAACGCGGGCTCGAGCAACTGCCTATTGAATGAGCGATTTCACTAACTACGACTTTAACATAACCTTTCTGAGTGAATTTTATCGCGTTGCTGAGCAGATTTAAGAGTATCTGTTTGAAGCGACTGTGGTCAGTGGAGAATGGTTCGAAAGATTTACTCAGCATAAATTCTGTGACCAATCGAAGTCTTTTCTTCTGAGCCTGCAGCTCGACAAGCTGGATGCTTTCCCTCACAGTCTCTTCCACGTTAGCAAATGTAAAATTTAGCCGAAGTTTTCTTGCTTGGATTTGAGATAGATCAAGGATGTCGTTCGCAAGATTAAGAAGAAGCAAATTAGACCTGAGCGCAGGCATTAAATATTTTTCTTTCACTTCTTTCGAAGGGGAAGGGTCGACCAGCGCACGTTCGAGCAGATTATTCGAGCCGTTTAACGGAGTTCGCATCTCATGGGAAAAGGATGCAAGGAGCCGTGATCTCTGTAAATCTCGGTTTTTAAAGGTTGCTAATTGCTTTTGTTGTGAAGTTTCTGATACCATCATGACGATAACTTGTTCGTCGTCCATGTATTTCGAAGTCCAGAGCTTGACGTCAAATGCGCGTTCCTTCTCCGCTTCTTTGTCTTCAGATGGAAAAGATGTACTTAGCTGCATTATTATCTCACCGTTAGGCAGTGTTGGATTATATTCATTCCAAGTGTTGAGAAACTCTTTAAGCAGAGAAGCCAAAGATTGATACTGCTGAGTTTGATTAAGCGGTTTTTCGACACTGCCGTCGAAAGAAAGGTACTCATTAGGATCTGAGCGGTTGCTTGCCTCTGCCTGAATGGAACATATAAACCAATTAAATTGTGAGTGCAAGAGCATAATTACTTCAAGTTCCGGCTTTCTCTCAAAAATAAAAGTTTTTGAGTTGCTTTGGAAATCTGCATGAACAAAAGATAATTGGACATTCTGAAACTTCTCAAAATCTTCAATTGTGATTTTTCTGCCCTCTAGTGCCTCTAGTGCGGGTGATAAGTCTGGTAGGCTTGCTACTTTTTGAAAAACCATTTTTTTAAGCGAATCATTTGAAAACTTTTCTTCTCCTCTTTTCCCGAGGATAAGATATCCATCAGGAGACTTTTTAATAATGTTTTTGCACGTATTTGAAATTTCAGATGTATCTTGAAAAGTAAGGAATTTTCTTCGTGCAATATTTTTCTCGACGAGATAAGTAACTGTTGAAAGCATCAAAACATTGAGCAAGATATCCGCTATTCGCCATTTATTAGCTTCTGCTGACTGTAGATTACGAGTCCCGACTATTATACAGATAATTGCGAAGAATAGGCATCTGGGCATCCAGTTGAAAAGAATCAAACTGCATACACAGATCTGCAGTCCGAGCGAATAGCCATTCAGGTACAAGAGGCTGTCGTTATCCATTAAATGACCAAAAGGTAGAAAAATGCAAGTTACAGCCAATCCGCAGCAGAAACAGAGCTGTATTCCATCCAGTAGCCAAGTAGCTATCTTCATATTTTTAAAGCAGTGGAACGCTAAATTCGGTTTGATTTTTTTCGAAACGACGCCTAGGAGGATATTCAAAACAATCAAAACCGAAAGTCGTGTGATATGCCATGCTAGGTGCTCTGTGTAAGACGATCTATCTATTATCAGAGTCACGATATCTCTGCCAATCACGTTGAAGGCTAACAGAGATATGCTCACGTAAAATGAAACTGACACACTCTTGCAGAGTTCTTCATGGTACTTCGCTTCGTAGGCTCTGTTTTTAAACTGCAAAAAGAAGTTAGTTTTCCTTAACATAGATTCACTGACGCAGATCAGTTTCGATTATTAAAAGTCCCTGACGATAAAATGCAAGTAAATTTTAGGAAAATGAGCAATCAAGAGAATCGCGAGTAAAAACTCCGAACACTTCTGTTTGGAAGGTTTTATCAAAAAAATTTCAATTTTTTATGGTCGATCAGTTCACTGGAATTTTTTAATAAATAATGAAATTTATTCTGGGTCTTTCCAGAATACTCTGCAAATTTACCCTCAGTGTGAGAAAACAAGAAAGATAAGTTTCAAAATGTACCAGTGAAGACTATTCTATAGGAAAACCCACAAAACTTAAAAGTAATTGCTGCCCAACTTTTTCTGGGGTTGCAAATATGACAGAGGTCGAAAGTTTGGACTTTTAATAAGAGAGAGAGCTGATAATTCTACTAAAGCGAGAATGAAACTTGATACTCCAAGCATGTTTGAAAGAATAGCTCGAAAAGGTCTTTTAGTCTCTCTCTCTAGCTCTCAGATTACTTTCGTGCTTAGGACAGCAGCTAATAAAATTAATCAGAGTATAGAATTATTAATTTTTTTTTAATCATTTTGGCATAACTCGCCAGTTATTCTTTAGTTGTTTCATACAAACGCTTGATTGAACCTATCAGCTTCGCAGCTATCTAAATATCCAGCAGCTAGGATTGCAAAGTGGAATGATGAAAAGAATAAAGGTTTCTAATCTCTCAAAGGGAATTAGAGCCTTCTTTTCATAAGAGAGCATAAAGGATTAGAATTTGATCTGCGAGATAAGACTCGAACGGTGGGATGCCTCTTTGCTATAGTCCATAAAATATCAATATTTTCCATATAATCTTACTCAAGAGCAGCATGAAAAATGATAATAGTCTAATGCAAAACAAATAAAGTCACCATCTTTTCCAGTACTCTAAAAAGTTAACAACATTCC